>Ga0207699_10000067_pt1 | contig 82866 bp, 60 predicted proteins | sample LARL51metaG_FD_184344 | JGI IMG/M metagenome (GOLD analysis project Ga0207699, IMG submission 184344) | Corn, switchgrass and miscanthus rhizosphere microbial communities from Kellogg Biological Station, Michigan, USA - LAR L5-1 metaG... | ecosystem: Host-associated > Plants > Roots >...
CTCCCGCCCCGGCTCCCATCCCGGCTCTCGCTCCCGCACCTGCCGTCCCCGCCGGCGCCGTCCCCGCCGGCACCGTCCCCGCCGGCCGTTCCCCGGCGATCGCCACCGCCGCGCCGCCGAGCTGCCCGTGCCGCGCGCGCACCAGCAGCACCTCGAACACCTTGCGGTCGGTCCACAGGCCGCCGCAGACCACGCACTCGGATACCGCCACCGGCTCGCCGGCGAACTGCCGGCTGTGCAGCAGCTGGCGCGGGCGGCAGGCGGGACAGCGCAGCGTCGTCGCCGCGGCCGACGCCTGGTCGGCCAGGATCGGGCTGCCGCAATGGTCGCAGAAGCGCGCCCCGCCGCTCACCCGCGCCATGCAGACCGGGCAGATGGTGTCGATGTCGCGCTCGTGGACGGTGAAGCTCGACCCGCAGTAGCGGCACTCCGCCTCGTCGCCCTCCCGCGGCGCGCCGCAAGCCGAGCAGCGCACCACCGCCGAGTCGTGGGCCACGAGCGGCGGCACTGCCACCATCTCGCCGCACGGGCAGGGCACGAGATCACCGCCGGCGCGGTCGCCGGCGTCGAGCTGACGGCGGCAGCGGCCGCAGACGATCAGGTGGCGCATGGTCATGGCTCGGCCTGCACACCAGCCGCCTCAATCCGCGCTCTCCAACTCGGTGATCGACTGCAGCACCTCCTCGCCTGCCGGCAGGTCGAAGCGGCCGCCGGCGAACAGGGCGGAGAACGCCGCCACCACCCGCGGGCAGAACTGTGTCCCGGCCGCGCTCTCGATCTCCGCCGCCGCCCGCTCGCGCGACAGCCCCTGGCGGTACGGCCGGCTGGTGGTCATGGCGTCGAAAGTGTCGGCGACGGCGATGACGCGGGGCGCCAGAGGGATCCGGTCGCCCTCGAGGCCGTCGGGATAGCCGCCGCCGTCGACGCGCTCGTGGTGGCTGCGCACCCCGGGCAGCACGTGCGGGCTGGAGAGATGGGCGACGATCGAAGCGCCGTCCGTGGTGTGACGGCGCATCACCTCGGCCTCGTTGGCGTCGAGCGGCGCCGGCTTGCCGAGGATGCGGTCCGGCACGCCGATCTTGCCGATGTCGTGGAGGGTCGCCGCCAGCCACAGGTCCCTGAGGTCGCCGCGGTCGAGCCCCATCTCGGCGCCCAGCAGCAGGGAGTAGCAGACCACCCGCCGCACGTGGCCGCCGGTATAGGGGTCCTTCTTCTCGAGCGTCTCGGCGAGCGCCGTCACCATGTTCATGAACTGCCGGCGCTGCGCCGCGTACAGCCTGGCGTTCTGCAGCGGATGCGCCAGGATACCGGCGAACAGCCGCATGCGCCGCAGGTCGTCGTCGGTGAAGCGCTCCCGGTCGACCGGGTTGAGCAGCTGCAGCACGCCGACCACCCGGCCGTTGGCGAGCAGCGGCACCGCCAGGATCGCCCGCGTCTTGAACCCCTGGCCCGGGTCGCCGCGCCAGCGCGGGTCGGCGGCGACGTCGTTGACCACCTCCGGCCGCGCCGACTGCGCCACGCTGCCGACGATGCCATGGCCGAGCGGCACCCGCAGGCCCCGGATCTCGCCCGCCGCCCGCCCGCGCACGACGCGGAAGAACAGCTCTCCGCGCTCGTCGTCCAGCTCCCAGATCGAGCTGGTCTCGGCCCGGCAGACCCGCTCGGCCGTCGACAGGGCGACCTCGAGCACCGTCGCCAGGTCCAGGGACGCGGCGAGCTGGGCGCCGATCTCGAGCAGCGTCTCGTACTCGGCCAGCCGGCCGTCGCCTGCCGGCACCCCCGGCTCGTTCGGCGCCTCCGGCTCGCCCGGCACGTCCGGCGCGTTCGGCGCGCCCAACGCGCCCGGGTCCCCCGGCGCCCCCGGCGCTCCGGACATCTTCTCAGCGGTCTTGGCCTCTGCCGGCATCATGCGTCCCGCACCCCCCTGTACAGGATACGACGACTCCGGTCGCCCGTCTTTCGTCCTACGCGCTCAGCGCCTCGAGCTCCCGGTGCAGCTCCTCGACCGTCTGGAAGCGCTCGGCCGGGTCCTTGCGCAGGCAGCGCAGGATCGCCGCCTCGAGGCGCGGCGGCATCTCCGCCCAGCGGCTGCGCGGCGGCGGCGGCTCCTCCTGCAGGTGCTTGACCAGCACCTCCATCGCGGTGCCGGCCCGGAAGGGCACGTCGCCGGTGAAGATCTCGTACAGCACCACACCCGTCGAGTAGATGTCGGCGCGGGTGTCGATCTCGCCGCCCTGCACCTGCTCCGGCGCCAGGTACTGCGGGGTGCCGACGATGAAGCCGGCCTGCGTCTGGCCGGGGGTCAGCCGCGTGACCGGGCGGGCAATGCCGAAGTCCATCAGCTTGGCGTTGCCGGTCGGCTCGAGGATCAGGTTCTCGGGCTTGATGTCGCGGTGGATCACCCCCACCGCGTGCGCCGCGCCGAGCCCGGAGCACAGCTGCTTGCCCAGCCGCAGCCCGGCCGAGTACGGCAGCCGGTGGGCCTGGTCGAGCATGTAGCGCAGGGTGACCCCGCGGACGTACTCCATGGAGATGAAGGCGACCTTGTCGAGCTCGCCGAAGTCGAACGTGCGCAACACGTTGGGATGGGTGATCTTGCGCGCCAGCCTGATCTCGCTCTTCATCCGCTCGAGCTGCGCCCGGTCGCCCCAGAGGTCGCGCCGCAGAACTTTGAGCGCCACCAAGTCGTCGAGCTCGCGGTCGCGCGCCTTGTAGACCACCCCCATGCCGCCGGTGCCGAGCACCGACAGCACCTGGAAGCGCCTCCCCATCGGGGTGCCCGGGGCGAGGCCGGAGAGGGTGAGCAGCGCCGCTTCCTCGCCGCCGGCCTCCTCCGCCTCGCCGGCGGGGGTCACCGTCTGGCTGGCGCCGAGGCGCGCGGCGAGGTCGGCGGTGAGCACGTAGATCGGCTGCGGGCTGATCAGGCCGCGGCGCGGCGCCAGCTCGTAGCCGGCGCGCACGAAGTACTCACGCAGCTGCTGGTAGACGTCCCGCCCCAGCACCAGGTCGCCGGGGGCCGCCTCGCGTAGCAGGCTCTCGAGCTGCTGCACCGGCTGCCCCACCAGGCCGCGCTCCGACTGGTCGCCCCAGACCACCGGGCCGGTGACCACGGTGCCGGCGGCGAGGGCGATGCTCGGCGCCTCGGAGCCGGTGTCGTCGCTCCAGACGCTGTGCGGCTGCAGGATCTCGGCTGCCGCGGCCAGCGGCCCGAGCGGCCGCCGGGCGCGGTCGAAGCGCGCCAGCACGCGGTGGCCGGCGATGCCCTCGATCTGTCCGCCGGCGGCGCTGAGCGTCGCCTCCAGGTGCTGCATGGCGAGGCCCAGCCGGTCGATCACCTGGTCGGCGCCGGCCTCGAGATGCGGGTTGGCGTACCCGCGCAGCTCGATGCCCATGAGCACCGAGTCGCGCGCCTGCGGCGCCCCGATCACCACCCGCGCCGGCGCCGGCTCCGGCAGGTTGCGCGACAGCTCGGTGACGTAGGCCTCCATGTCCCGCTTCTCGCGCAGGTCCGACAGCAGGTCGTCGAAGGCGCCGGCGAGCTGGCCGATCTCGTCGGCGCGCTCGGCGACGATGCGCTGGTTGTAGTCGCCCTGGCGCGCCGCCGCGGTCGCCTCCACCAACCGCCGCACCGGTTGCAGGGTGCGCCGGGCGAAGGCGAGCGACAGGAACGGCGCGATCAGCAGCGCCGCCAGGCCGGTGAGCAGCACCACCTCCTCGATGCGCCGGAAGGGCGCCATCTCCCGGCTCATCGAGGCCAGGGCGACCGAGTTGCCGACCGGCCGGCCGGCGGCGTCGCTGAGCTGCGACACCAGCGCCAGCCAGGGGGTGTCGTTGAGCGACAGCTCGACGTCGCGCGGCGCGCCGCGGCCGCGCGCGGTGAGCGGCCGGCCGCCGGAGAGCGCGGTCAGGGCGGCGGCGAGCGGCTGCTGCAGGCTGGTGTCGAGGGTGCTCGCCACCACCCGCACGCCGTTCGGATCGCTGGCGACGAAGGCGACGTCGCCGCCGCTGGTGGAGTTGACCCGTTTCGCCGAGGCGTTGGTGATCTCGAAGGCCGTGACCATGTAGCCGAACACCTCGAATGCCTGGGTCATCGGCACCGCGACGGCGTAGTACATGCGGTCGCCCTCGCGCCAGACGCCGGCGCTCTCGGTCGGGCCGCTCAGCGCCTCGCGGATCAGCGCCTGCTGCGACAGGTCCTGCCGCGACGCCGGGTTGTCGGTGCGGGCGATGACCCGGCCGGCGGGGTCGAGCACCATGGCGAAGGTGAACTTGTAGCCGGCCTGGTGGCTCCCCAGCAGGTCCAGGATCGAGGCGGTGTCCTTCTGGTTCTGGGCCTCGGCGATGTAGGCCTTGAGGTAGGGGTCCTGGACGAGCAGCTGCGAGATCAGCTTCAGCTGGTCGTAGTAGGCGGATTGCAGCGTCTCCTGGGCCGCCGCGGTGCCCTGCAGCGAATCCAGCGCCGACCGGCGGGCGATGTTGCGCACCAGCAGCGAGGTGACCGCGACCGAGGCGCCCACCGAGAGCGCGATCAGCAGCGAGGTGACCAGGAAGATCCGGGTCCCCAGCGACAGGTTCCGCAGCCCGCCCGTGCTGCCGGCGCTATCGGTAGGAGTCACCGCGGGTGTAGGACTCGCCGGTCTTGTTGAGGTGAGGAAGCAGCTTCGGCCGCAGCACGACCAGCCGCGCCTGGACCGGCGGCGCGCCCGCCGGCAGCGGCAGCGTCACCTCCTCGGACCAGGGATCCGCCTGCTCGTGCCAGACGGTCAGCTTGCCGGCCCCCCTGGGCAGGCCGGTGAGCCGGAAGGCGCCGTCGGCGCCGGGAGAGGCGAAGTAGGAGGTGTCGAGCACCACGATGTAGGCGACCATCGCCTGGTGCACGTTGCAGTAGACGCGCACCACGCCCGGCTTGTCGAAGCGCTTCTCCTTGGGCGGGCCGACGCGGTAGATGCCGAGGTCGAAGGCATTGCCCGGCGACACCGAGAAGACGTTGTGCAGGATGGGGTCCTGGTTCGGGAACTGCACGCGGCTGCCGACCGGCACGGCCAGCACGTGCGGGACGAATTCCTTGTGCTTGGTGAGCAGCTGGTAGGGCGCCTCGGGCTCCTTCGGCTCCTTCGGCGCGCGGGTGGCATGCGCCGCCGCTCCCTCGGGCTCGAAGTAGACCACCGCCTGGACCGGATCGGCGCCGCGGGCCGGCCCCTTGCCGTCCTTGGCCAGCAGGACCAGGCGGCCGCCCAGCTCCTCGGCGGCCAGCGGGGCCGCGCCGGCCAGGAGGGCGGCACCGGCCAGGAGGGCGGCGGCCGCGGCGAGGAAGGCCGCGGCGAGGAAGGCCCCGGCGAGGAGGGACGAGGCAGCGGGGGCCAGGGCGCTCGTGGCGGCGCGGGCGAAGGCGCCCGCGGCGCCGGCCGGGTGAACGGTGCGGGGCAGGGGCAGGCCCTGGGGGCTGGACTCCGGAATCGGCAGGTTCATGGTCGGCCCTCGTCCCAGGCGAAGCGAAGCTCGGCACCGTCGCTGGCAACGGGTTCTCGGCACGTACTCTAGATGGAACACGTCCCGGCGTAAAGGACGGTGGGGTAAGGCGGTCCGCCGGCGAGACCTCTTTCGGGCTCCGGCCGGCACCTGTGTTAGCAGGGTCTGCACTAGGTCCGTGCCAGGAGGGCGGTTATGGGACAATCAGCCGGCCAGCTACGCTACAGCGCTCCGCCGCCGGAGGAGACACCGGACTTGATCTCGTCGAGCGACTTCAGGAATGCCATGCGCCATTTCCCCGCCGGGGTGACCATCGTCACCATCCGGCAGGGCGAGGACGTGCACGGCCTGACCGTCTCGGCCTTCGCCTCGGTCTCGGCCGAGCCGCCGCTGATCGTGACCGTGATCGACAACCGCCACACGGCGTTCGACATGCTCGAGCGCGAGGGCACCGTGTTCGCGGTCAACATCCTGGGCGAGGACCAGGCGGCGCTCTCCGACCGCTTCGCCTGGCTCAAGGAGGGCGACCGCTTCGCCGAAGGACGGTGGAGCACGGCGGTGACCGGCGCCCCGATCCTGGTCGACTGCCTCGCCTGGCTCGACTGCCGCGTCCACGCCCGCTACCCCGCCGGCACGCACACCATCTACGTCGGAGCGGTGTACGCGAGCGGCGTGCCGAACCCGGAACACGCGCCGCTCGTCTACTGGAACCGGACCTACCGCCGCCTCGCCGTGCCGGCGCCGGAGGAGTAGGCCGCCGCGCTCACTTGACCAGCATCACCGGGCAGCCCGCGAGGATCGCCACCTGGTAGCTGATGATGCCGAGGCCGAGGGCCGGGTGCTCGCGGTCCACGAGGTGCGAGGACAAGACGATGAGGTCGGTCTTCTCGCTCACCGCCTGCTCGAGGATGGAGGCCACGCGCTTGCCGAAGACGATCTCGTAGCGGGCGCGCACGCCGGCGCCGGTGAAGCGGTCGGTGAGCGCCGCCAGCTTCGCGGCCGCCCGCGCCTCGAGCTTGCGGTAGAAATCGGACATCTCGTCGAAGTCGACGTGCTCGACGACCTCGATCACGTGCAGGAGGGTGACCTCGGCGCCGTCGCGGCGCGCGGTCTCGAGGGCGATCGTGACCGCCGCCTCGTTCTTGTCGGTGAAATCGAGCGGCACCAGCAGCCGGCTGAACATGACCCGCCTCGCGCTTGCGCGACGATGATGTCCGCCCGGCGCCCCGGCTGTCAATGAGGCGGCGGCGGCGTGGCGGCGGCACGACGGCGGTTTGACGGCGCCGGATCGCGGTATCCTCCGGGCATGAAGCAGCTGGGGTCGCCGGGGGCGCGGGTGGGTGCGGCCGCGCTTGCCGTCCTTGCCGTCCTTGCCGTCCTGGCGATGGCGCCCGCGGCGCCGGTGCCGCCTCGCTCCGATCCCCCGGGCCGCGCCGCCCTGGGCGAGATCCACTTCCCGACCTCGGGCGCACCGGCCGCACAGCCCGACTTCGAGCGCGGGGTCCTGCTGCTGCACAGCTTCGAGTACGAAGACGCGGCGGCCGCCTTCCGCGATGCCGAGGCGCGCGATCGGGACTTCGCCATGGCCTACTGGGGAGAGGCCATGACGTACAACCATCCGCTCTGGCACCAGCAGGACCGGCAGGCGGCGCGAGCCGCCCTGAAGAAGCTGGCAGACCGAGCCTCCGTGGACAAGCAGGCGCCGGCCCCCGAGGAGCGCCGCGCGAAGGCGCCGACGGCGCGCGAGCAGGCCTGGTTGGCAGCCGTCGAGACGCTCTACGGCGAGGGCGACAAGGCGTCGCGCGACCGCCGCTACGCCGCCGCGATGGAGAGACTGGCCGCCGCCGACCCCGGCGACCTCGAGGCGGCGAGCTTCTACGCCCTCGCCCTGCTCGGCACCTGCGAGGCGGGGCGCGACGTGCCGACCTACATGCGGGCGGCGGCGGTGGCCGAGGAGGTCTTCGCACGCAACCCGAGGCATCCCGGCGCCGTCCACTACCTGATCCACTCCTACGACGACCCGGTGCACGCGCCGCTCGGCCTGCGCGCCGCCCGCACCTACGCCCGCATCGCGCCCGCCGCCGCCCATGCCCTGCACATGCCGTCGCACATCTTCCTGGCGCTCGGCATGTGGGACGACGTGGCCGCCTCCAACGAAGCCTCCTGGGCGGCCTCCGAGGCGCGGCGCCAGAGGCTGCGCCTGCCGCTCGAAGAGCGGGGCTACCATGCGCTGTCCTGGCTGCATTACGCCTACCTGCAGCAGGGGCGGGTCCGCGACGCCCGCCGGCTGCTGGCCGAGATGGCCGCCGACGCCGCGGCCAGCGGCTCGGCGCGCACTCGCGAGCACCTGGCGCTGATGCAGGCGGGCTACCGCGTCGAGAGCCGGCAGTGGCCGGCCGATCTCGGTCCGTTCCCCGACCTCGCCGGCATCGACGAGGGCATCGCCGCCGCGGCGCTGTTCGCCCACGGCCTGGCGGCGCTGCGCTCCGGCGACGCCGCCACCGCCCGCCGCGACCTCGCCACGATGGACAAGCGGCTGGCCGCGGTGCCCGCCGCGCGGCCGGCGGCCGGCGGCGCGGCGGCAGTGCCGGGACCGGGTTCCTCGGCCGCGGCCGGCCGCGGCGCCTACCATGTCGCGGGCCACGGCGACGCCAGCCCGGCGCAGCGCTCGGCGGCGGTCCTGCGGGCGGAGCTGGCCGCCGCCATGCTCCTCGGCGGCGCCGAGCGTCCCGCCGCCGGCGACGCATCGCGGCAGGCGGTGGCCGCCCTCGAACGAGCCGCCGCGGACGAGGACGCCACCAGCTACGAGTTCGGCCCCCCCGTCGTGGTCAAGCCCGCGCACGAGCTGGCAGGCGAGCTGCTGCTCGATCTTGGCCAGCCTGCCGCCGCGCGCCGGCACTTCGAGCAAGCCCTGGCCCGGGCGCCGCGCCGCAGCCTCTCCCTCCTCGGCCTGGCCCGCGCCGCCACCCGGGCAGGCGACGCCCCGGCCGCTGCCGAGGCTTATGCCGACCTCGCGCGCAGCTGGCGCCAGGCCGACGCCGGGCTGCCCGAGCTGGCCGAGGTCGCGGCCGCGGCAAGCGCCGCCGGCAAGGGGCCGGCGGCGGAGACCGCGATCCGTTGACCGCAGCCCGGCGGCTCGCCGCCCTGCTCGCCATCGCCGGCCTGGGCGCGCTCGCGGCGGCCCTCGGCCCGCCGGCACCGGCGGCACCGGCAGGGGCGGCACCGGGCCGGGCGGCATCGGCGTCGCCCGCGGCCCCCGCGGCACCGGGTCGAGCCGGCCAGCCGCCTCCCCGGCCCGCGTTCGCGCCGCCCGCGGCCGAGACGCTGCTGGCCGGCGCGGTCGACCAGGCGCGGATGCAGGCGACGGTGCGCGAGCTGGTGCGGATCGGGCCGCGGATGGGCGGCACCCCCTCCGGCGACCGGGCCGCCGCCGCCATCGCCGCGGCCTTCGCCGGCGCCGGCCTGCGGCCGGAGACGATCGAGGACCCGCCCCGGCCGGCCCACTGGGAGGAATCCTGGAGCGTCGAGCTGGTGCCGGGCGGCCGCCTGGCGTCGGCCTATCCATATGGCTTCTCGCCCTCGATCGGTCCGGTGACGGCGCCGCTGGCCGTGGCCGCCGATCCGGCCAGGCTCCGCTCGGCGCCGCCCCCTGCCGATTGGCGGGGCAAGGTCCTCTTCGTCGCTGGCAACGCCCTGGACGCCGGCGCCTACCGCCGCCTCGCCGCCGCCGCCGGCCGCCCGCTCGCCATCCTCACCGACGCTCCCGGCGACGGCCGGCGCTACCTGGACGCCGCCTACGTCGCGGCGCTGCCGGCCATGCCCGGCGGCGGCCCGCGGCCGCTCCCGGTCTTCGCGCTCTCCTACGAGGACGGGCGGAAGGTGGCCGCGGCGGCGGGCGCAGCGGCGGGCTCGGCGGCGGCGCCAACCGCGGCGGCGGGCGCGACGGTGCGCCTGGCGCTGCGCTCGACCGTCGGCGAGAGCCGCCCGCGGACCGTCCTGGCCACGCTTCCCGGCCGCGACCCGGAGCGCTATTACCTGGTCTGCGCCCACGGCGACTCGGACTCCGGGGGCCCGGGGGCCGACGACAACGGCTCGGGCGAGGCGGTGGTGCTGGAGCTGGCGCGGGTGCTGGCCGGGCTGGTGCGCGGCGGGCGGCTGCCGGCGCCGCGCGCCGCGTTGCGCTTCGCCGTCTGGGGGAGCGAGTACGCCTCCTCGGGCGCCTACGTCGCGCGCGAGGGCGAGCGCCTGCGCCGCTGCCTCGGGGTCATCAACCTCGACGAGGTCGGCACCGGCGCCGAGCGCGACGCCATCTACTTCGAGTCCAACGAGGTACCGTGGAACCGCGCGCTGCTGCGCGCCTTCGATCGCGTCGGCGCCGACTACGCCGGCCGCCCCGGCTTCTGGCCCGAGTACACCACCAACCCGTCCCAGGGCGGCACCGACTCCTATGTCTTCCTGCCCCGGCGCTACAAGGGCGTGCTGGCGAGCGCTCTCCAGATCCCCGCCACGACCGTCTACACCGCCGCCTGGGACCACCTCGGCCGCCTGCTCCAGACGCCCGGCTGGGAATCGCCGGCCACCCCCGATCCCGTCCACCTGGCGATCGACTACTCGCGCTATTACCACTCGTCGGGCGACACCCCGGAGAACACCACCGACCGCAAGCCCGAGGCGATGGTGCGCGCCGCCCGCGCCATCGGCATCGCCCTCCTCCGCCTCGCGTTCCAGCCGGCGAGCGGCGATTGATCTCCGATCGGCGGCTCGGCAGATCGGCGCTACGCTACGGCCGCGCCGCGGCCATGCGCCTGACGGCTTCGGGCAGCTCGCGCTCGTTCAGCCAGGCGAAGCTGAAGCGTGCGAACGGCTGCGGTCGGCCGTCGAACGCGTACCGCCGGCCGGTGTACCACGAGACGCCGTGCCGGAGGCTGCGGCGCGCCCACGCCTCGACGTCCACGGGCATGCGCAGGTGGACCCAGAGCGCCATCCCGCCGGGGGGGACGGTGAACTCGACCCCGTCGCCAAGCTCCCGCCGCAGGCTGGTCGCCAGGATCTCACGGCGGTTGGCATAGACGCGCCGGACGCGCGCGACGTGCCGCTGCAGCTCGCCGGCCTCGATCAACGCCGCCACGGCGGCCTCGGTCGCCAGGTCTCCCTGGATGTCGAGCAGTGAGCGGATCGCGCCGACGCTGCGCAGCACCGCCGGCGGCGCGACGACGTAGCCGATGCGAAGGCCGGGGGCGAGGATCTTCGAGAGCGTGCCGACGTAGACGACGAGCCCCGCGTCGTCGGCGCTGGCAAGCGGCAGCACGGGACGGCCGTCGTAGTGGAACTCGTGGTCGTAATCGTCCTCGACGATCGCGATCCGTCCGCTGCGCGCCAGGGCGAGCAACGCCAGGCGGCGCGCCGCCTTCAACGTCACCGTCGTCGGGTACTGATGGTGCGGCGTGACGTAGACGGCGCGCAGCGCCGCGCGGCTCGCGAGCCGCCGCAGCGCCTCGACGTCCATGCCCTCGCGATCGACCGCGACCGGGACGACCGTCGCTCCCGCGGCGCGGAACGCCTCCCACGCCGGCCGGTAGCCGAACCCTTCGACGGCGACGGTGTCGCCGGGCCGGAGCAGCGCCCTGGCCACCAGCGTCAACGCCATCTGGCTGCCGCGCGTGACGAGCACGTCGCCAGCGCCGACCGAAAGCCCCCGCGTGCTCGCGAGCATCGCCGCCAGGGCGGTGCGCAGCGCGGGATGTCCCTCGGGATCGCCGTACGCGAGCAGGTCGGCGCCGCGCAGCCCGAGCACGCGCCGGTAGGCGCGGCCGATCGCCGTCGCGGGGACCAGCCGGACGTCGGGGGCGCCGTTGCTCAGGTTCAGCGTGCCGGGCGGCAGGCTCGGCGCCCGGTACGCCGCCGGCGCCTCGGGCAGCACGAACGGCACCAGGGGCGGCACCTGCGTGCGCAGGCCGAGCCGGCGGGAGAACGGCCGGCCGCGGGGATGGACGATGGCGCGCGCGACGAAGGTCCCGCGCCCCGGCGCCGTCTCGATCCAACCCTCCGCCGTCAGCTCCGCCAACGCCGCCAGGACGGTGTTGCGATGGACGCCCAGGCCCGCCGCGAGCCGCCGGCTCCCGGGCAGCCGGTCCCCGGGACGCAGGCGTCCGCGCTGGACGTCGGCGGCCAGCGAGCGCGCGATCTGCAGGAACGGCGGCAGCGCCGCCTCGCGGTCGACGTCGATCACCAGCTCCCAGGACCTTCGCGGCATCGGGCCCATCCTATCCTCGCCGACCCGGACTGGTCCAGCCGAATTTGCCAATCCGGACCTTGGAGCCTGGACCGGTCAGAGGTAGCCTGCTCCCGGCGCCGGCGGCGCTGCAACCCCGCCGCCGCCGCCGCGGACGCGCCGACGAGGAGGCCCGACCAATGCGCGCTGTCGTCCAGGACCTGCACTACGCCCTCCGGGCGATGTTGAAAGCGCCCGCCTTCAGCGCCGGCGTGATCGCGACGGCGACCCTGGCGATCGGCGCGAACGCGGCGATCTTCAGCGTCGCTCATGCCGTGCTGCTGCGCCAGTTGCCGTTCCGCGAACCCGAGCGGCTGGCGTGGGTCTGGGTGCGGCACACGGCCCGTGGCAAGGCGCCGTTGAACCTCCCCGATTTCATCGACTATCGCGACGGCAACCGCGTCTTCGAGCGGCTCTCGGCCATGGCCCCGTGGAACGCCACCCTGGCAAGCGCGGGAGAGCCCGAGCGCGTACAGGGCCTGCGCGTGTCGGCCGACCTGTTCGAGACGCTCGGCGTCGACGCGGCCCTCGGCCGCGCGCTGCGGCCCGACGACGATCTGCCGGGGGCCGCGCGGGTCGCCGTGCTGACCCATGGGCTGTGGGTGCGGCGTTTCGGCGCCGATCCCGCCGTCCTCGGCAAGAAGCTGGTGCTGGACGACGAGCCCCTCACGGTCGTGGGGGTCCTTCGCCCGTCGTTCTTCTTCCCGCTCCGCGACGCCGAATTCGCGGCGCCGCTGGTGCCGTCCACCGACCCGCGGCGCGGCATCCGTGGATCGGTCGCCACACTGCGGGCCGTCGGGCGCCTGCGCCCCGGCACCTCGCCGGCGCGCGCGCGTGACGCTCTGAACGCCATCGCGACCCGCCTGCAACGGGAGTATCCCGACACGAACGGGCGCAAGGCCGGCGTGCTGCTCGCGCCCATCGGCGACGAGATCGTGGGAGGCTATCGCGCCACGCTGCTGGCCCTGACGGCGGCGGTGGCGGGCTTGCTGGCGATCGCCTGCGCCAACCTGGCGAACCTCACCCTGGCCCGCGGATCGGCGAGAGAGATCGAGATCGCCACGCGGCTGGCGCTCGGCGCGACCCGTGCGCGCCTGGCGCGGCAGCTGCTGACCGAGAGCATGGTCCTTGCCGTCGCCGGCGGGATCGGCGGCGCGGCCGCCGCGACGGCCGGCGTACGCGCGTTGCTGGCCCTCGCGCCGGCGAACCTGCCGCGGCTGCACGAGATCGCGGTCGACCGCGCCGTGCTGCTCTTCACGCTCGCCACCGCCATCGCCGCCGGCGTCTCCTTCGGGCTGATCCCGGCGTTCGTCGTTTCCAGGACGGACCTGGGCCACGCGCTGAAGGACGGCGCCCGCGGCGCGTCGGACGGTCCGCGCGGGCGGCGCGCCAGGCACGGGCTGGTCGCGGCCGAGGTCGCGATCGCCGTCGTGCTGTCGATCGTCGTCGGCCTGTTCGCGCGCAGCTACGCGAATCTCCAGGCCGTCAGGCTCGGGTTCGAGGCGCACGGCGCGGCGGCGGCGAGGCTGGCGCTGCCGCCCTCGCGATACCCCGAGCCGCGCAGCGTCGCGGTGTATCAGCGACGGGTGCTGGCGAGCGTCTTATCGCGCGGGTCGGTGGAATCGGCGGGAGCGGTATCCCTGCTGCCGCTGAGCGGCGCCGACGCTCGCGTCGACTTCACCGTCGCCGGGCGCGCGACCGAGCGCGATCGCGTCCCGACGGCGCATTACCGGCTGGTGACGCCCGGCTACCTGCGGGCCATGCGCATCCCGGTGATTCGCGGCCGCGGCCTGGGCGAGCAGGACACCGCGACGACGCGGCCCGTTGTCCTGGTCAACGAGGCGCTGGCGCGGCGCTTCCTCGCCGACCGCGACCCGATCGGCGCGCATCTGCTCGTCGACGACAACAACGCCGGGCCGCGACCGCTCGAGGTCGTCGGCGTCGTCGGCGACGTGCGCCAGCTGAGCCTCGACGGCGAGCCGACGATGGACCTCTACCTGCCGTACGACCAGCTGCACCCGGACGTCCTGCCGCTGGCGACGGCGAGCATGTACTGGGTGGTGCGGGGCCGCGGCGGCAGGGACGCGCGCGCCGCAGAGATCCGGCATGCGATGCGCGGCGCCGATCCCGCCGTGCCGATCTCGGACCTGCGGCCGATCGCGCAGTCGATCGCCGCCGCCGTGGCGCCGCGCCGCTTCAACCTGATGGTGCTCGGGGTGTTTGCCGCGGCGGCGCTGCTGCTCTCGGCGACCGGCATCTACGCCATGCTCTCCTACTCGGCCGGCCGGCGCGCGAGAGAGCTCGCGATTCGATCGGCGCTCGGCGCCGGGCAGGGCGATCTCCTGCTGCAAGTCGTGCGGCAAGGCATGACGCCGGCGCTCTCGGGCATCGCGGCCGGGCTCGCCGCCGCCTTCGCCGTCACCAGGACGCTCTCGAGCATGCTCTTCGGCCTCGGCGCCGCCGATCCCACGACGTTCGCGATCATGCCGGCGGTGCTGCTCCTCGTCGCCCTGGCGGCGTGCCTCGGCCCGGGCCTGCGAGCCGCGCGCGCCGCGATCGACGGCCCCGCCGCGCGGAGCTTCTAACCGGCTGCCGCCCGGGGCGTCAGCTGTCCGCCGTGGGCGGCACCGTGCCGACGATCGTGCCGCGCTCCGAGACGGCATCGGGGTGGAGCTTGCAGCAGTAGTAGACCGTCCAGGTCGCAGGCGAGGGCGGGCCGGCCGGCTGCGCGACGTCGTAGCTCGGGCGCGAAGAGCCCTGCGGCGGGATGGGGTCCGAGAGATAGTCCGGCCCTCCCCGCTGCAGGTCCCTCGACTCCGGCTTCGGCTGGTAATTCGCGTCGCTCGGCCAAGGCTGGTGGGTGTCGTTCGTCATGTTGTTCCAGGTGACGAGGTCGTCCTGCTGCGCTTGCAGCGGATCGCCCGCCTTGGCGCCGTAGAGATCGGGAACGAACGCCGTCCCGTTGACTGTATCCACGATCTTGATCGACCAGTCCGGCATGACCATCCTCCCTCTCGTTCGGGCGAGCGCCTGTGATCAGTGATGCGAATACGGCGACCGCAGGGGCGCCACTTCGACGATCGTCATCATGCCGCGGTCCTCGTGCGCCAGGATGTGGCAGTGGATGACGTAATAGCCCGTGTAGTCGACGAAGCGGCTCCGCAGCTTGAAGTGCCCCGGCACATTGATCGTCTTCTTGGGGTCGTCCGGGTCGGGCAGCTTGACGCCGGAGGGGATCGGGAACACGTCCCACCAGGCCCGGTCCTGCGCCTCCGCGGGAACGCCGCAGGGCTTCCAACCGTCCGGGTGGTCGCGGTCGAGGCGGCACTGTCCCGCCAAGGGATTCTTGGCGAAGGTGTACTTGTACTCGAACAGGGGATTCCCGGCCTGGTCGACCGCCTGCTTCCCGGTCTTCGGGTCGATCCTGGGCACCGGCTTCCCGTTGGCGTCCAGCAGCGGGTCGTTCGGGCTGAAGACCTCCACCACCTGGAAGGGATTGATGTGGATGTGGAAGGGATGTGAGATGAGCGGCCCGTAGGTCTCGTTGACCACCGTCCACTCCTCGACGGTGTTCAGCAGGACGACCTCGCCGACCTCGCCGCTGAACTTCCTGCCGTCGATCGTGTGCGTCGGCCCGCTGGTCGCGAAGACGATCTTCTTCGTTCCCTTCACCTCCTCGCGCTTGATGTCGGCGAGGAACGGCGGGAAGCTCGGCGCCTGCGGGATGAACTTCATCTCGGGCCCCGAGCCCGCCACGTTGACCGAGAGCAGGGTGACCGGGCCGAGCGAAGTCAGGTCGCTCGGGTCGATGTCGACGATCACCTGGAAAGGATAGGCGCAGGACTTCGGATCCTTGCACCCGGGGTCCGGTTTGGTGGGAGCCTTGACCAGCAGGTCGGCCCGGTTGCCCGCGGCCAGCAGGAAGGGCCGGTTGAGGCTGCGCTGGTAGTTGGCGTCGTCGAACTGCACACCGTCCTGCGCCAGCTGCATCCATTGGAAACCCTTCTGCGGCGCGAGGAAGTACGCGCCGGAGCGGAACGAGGTGTTGACGATACGCCACATCTGCACCTCGCCCGGCTTCATGTGCACCAGCGGGTTCAGCCGGCCGTTGACCGAGAAGCTCTCCCCGGCGTCGGTCCGTCCCGGGCCGTTGCGCTCGAGGTTGGGAGTGACCCCGAGCTGGTTGATCACCATCACCGGCTGCTTGCGGGTCCACCCTTCGCCGTAATTCTTGTCCAGCTCGTCGTCGTACTTCCCCTCGATGATGAACGCGCCGGTCATGCCGTTGGAGACGTCGATCGAGGTCGAGCCGTGCTTGTGGGCGTGGTACCAGTGGGTGCCCGGCGCCTGGCCCATGAGCAGCGAACGCGGCGCCGCCGGCGGCGGCCACGTCGCCGCGGTGTACTCCGGCAGCCGGAAGCAGTAGGGATAGGCGCCGATGTAGTACTGCGGCCAGGCGCCCTCCGCGAGCTGCGCCTCGTTCACCGGCCACAGCGGCTTGATGCCCGGGGTCTCGTCGTACTTGGTGATCAACCTCTTCTGCTCGGCCGTGTAGGACGCCGGAAGATCGCTCCAGGTCCTCGGCCACTGGCGCAAGGGATCGGAGGGCAGGAGGGTCTTCTGGCAGTGCTCGAAGAACTCGTCGAACGACTTGCGGAAGGTCTCGTCCGTGACCTCGGGCCTGCCGCCGGCCCTCGGCGAGGGCCTCACCTCGATGAAGACGTTGTCGCCGGTCGAGCCCGGGTTCGTGTGGGTGCCGTGGAAGTGGATGTTGGCCGTGCTCGAGCCGTGGAAGCAGTTCGGGAAGGTGTCTCCCCCCCGCGGCACCGTGACCGGGTAGCCGTTGCTGCTCTCGTCGCAGCCGCTGCCGGTGGCGAGGTCGCCGCGATCGATCGAGTTGCCGAAGTTGGAGGGGTTGATCTGGTTGACGAACGTCAGCTCGACGAGGTCGCCGACCCGCGCCCGCAGCGTCGGCCCCGGCAGGGGATCGGCATAGTTCCCGCTGCTCGCGGGCGGGGGCGGCACGGCGCCGATGCCGCGGAAGACGCGGACGTACTGCGGGGCGCACTTGGTCGTGGCGCCCGCCTCGCCGGGCTTCTTCGCGGGCGGCAGCCGGAAGGTCAGGCGCTGCTGCTGGTCATACAGCAACAGAGTCCCGTGCAAGACGTGATCCTTGGAGGTGAGCTCAGGGATCTTGACCAGGTCCTCCTGCCCAGGGCACGGAATCCACTGGGCCTGAGCGGGCAAGGCTTGCAGCAGGGCTGTCGCGGACGCGATCGCGGCGGCGGCAAGGACGCACTGGACCGACCGGTTCGGCATGGTGTCCCCCATCTCGTTGGCGCTCGGCCCCCGGCAGCGCGAGCGCTGGCGCTTCCAGCCATGCAGCGGTACCACGTCTGGCAAAATGGACGGTCGCTACTATACGCGTTCCCTTCGTCCATTGCCAGACCAAGCGGGTGGTGGGGCAGTCTCCTCTGCCTCCCTTTGGGCAAGGTGCCAAAGTCCTCCACCCCCGCATCCACGGCCTTCGCCCAGCGGGAGGCAGAGGAGACTGACCCACCCCCCGTGGACGTGCCGGACGGGTCGTCGCGCCTGGGGCCCGGTCCGTCGTACAATGCGGCCCCGTGAGCCTGATCATTGGAGTACCCAGGGAGACGGCGCCCGGCGAGCGCCGGGTGGCGATGGTGCCGCGCGCGTTTGCGGCGCTGCAGAAGAGCGGCGCCGAGCTGCTGGTCGAACCCGGCGCCGGCGAGGCGTCCGGCTACCCCGACGCCGAGTACGTGGAGAAGGGGGCCCGCCTGGCGGCCGGCCGCGACGAGCTGTTCGCGGCGGCGGACGTGCTGCTTTTCGTGCGGACCCCGGGCACCTGGCAGCAGGCGCCCGGCCCGGCCACGGCCCCGGTCGACCCCGACCTGGCGCGGCTGCGTCCCGGCCAGGTGCTGATCGGCTTCGCCGACCCGCTGTCCCTGCCGGAGGCCAGCCGCGAGCTGGCGGCGCGCGGCGTCACCGCCTTCGCGATGGAGATGATGCCGCGCATCACCCGCGCCCAGGGCATGGACGCGCTGTCGTCGATGGCCACCCTCGCCGGTTACAAGGCGGTGCTGCTCGCCGCCGACGCCCTGCCGCGGCTGTTCCCGATGCTGATGACCGCCGCCGGCACCGTCACCCCGGCGCGCGTGCTGGTCATCGGCGCCGGCGTCGCGGGCCTGTTCGCCGCCGCCACCGCCCGCCGCCTGGGCGCCGTGGTCAGCGCCTACGACGTGCGCCCCGCCGCCCGCGAGCAGGTCGAGAGCGTCGGCGCCAAGTTCGTCTCCCTGCCGCTCGAGACCGGCGACAGCGAGGACCGCGGCGGCTACGCGCGCGAGATGGACGCCGACTTCTACCGCCGGCAGCGCGAGCTGATGGCCGGCGCCGTCAAGGAGCACGACGTGGTGATCACCACCGCCGCGGTGCCGGGCAAGCGGGCGCCGGTCCTGGTCACCCGCGACATGGTGGCCGGCATGGCGCCGGGCTCGGTGATCGTCGACGTCGCCGCCGAGCGCGGCGGCAACTGCGAGCTGACCCGGCCCGGCGAGACCGTCGTCGAGCACCAGGTCGTCATCCTCGGCCCGCTGAACCTGGCCGCCACCGTGCCCTACCACGCCAGCCAGCTCTATGCCCGCAACGTCGCCAGCTTCCTCGGCCACCTGCTGCGCGACGCCCGCCCGGCCGCCGCTCCCCTGGCGCTCGACACCGCCGACGAGATCACCCGCGAGACGCTGATCGCCCACGGCGGCGAGGTCGTCCACGAGCGCGTCCGGCAGCTCCTCAGCCTGTCCCCGTCCACATCCCCGGCAACCGCCGCCGCCACGCCGGGCGACGGCCAGCCGCCGCCCGATCCGCCGCGGCCCTCCTCCCCGGCGCCGGCCGCGCCCGCACCTTCCACCGCCTGATGACCTGGGCACCGTCGCCAGGTCCGTTCGGTCCGCGGAGAGCCAGCCTATGACTGACGTGACTTCCGATCTCGAGGTCGGCCTTTGGGTCCTCATGCTCGCCACCTTCCTCGGCCTGGAGGTGATCCGCCGCGTCTCGCCGCTGCTGCACACGCCGCTGATGTCGCTCACCAACGCGATCTCGGCGATCGCCGTGGTCGGCGCGATCCTGATCACCGGCGCCAAGAACGCCACCCCGCTCAGCCGGGTGCTCGGTTTCATCGCCGTGGTCGCGTCCACCACCAACATCGTCAGCGGCTTCCTGATCACCGACCGCATGCTCAAGATGTTCCGCCGGCGCGACGAGGTGAAGAAGTGAACCCGCAGCTGCTGACCCTGATCTACATCGTCGCGGCGGCGCTGTTCATCCTGTCGCTCAAGTGGCTGAGCACGCCGGCCACCGCGCGCCGCGGCGTGCGGGTCGGCGAGCTCGGCATGCTGCTCGCCGTGATCGGCACGCTGCTGCGCCACGAGGTGGTCGACTACCAGTGGATCCTCGTGGCGCTGTTCATCGGCTCGGCGATCGGCGTGCCGCTGGCCTACCTGATGCCGATGACCGCGGTGCCGCAGCGGACCGCGCTGTCGCACGCCTGCGGCGCCCTGGCCGCGGCCCTGGTCGGCACCGCCGAGTACTACCGCGAGGCGCCGCAAGGCTTCCCGATGGTCGCCCTGGCGCTCGAGGTGCTGCTCGGCTCGCTCACCTTCACCGGCAGCCTGATGGCGGCCGGCAAGCTGCAGGAGATCCTGCCGCAGCGGCCGATTACCTACCGCAACCAGAACCTGGTCAACCTGTCGCTGCTCGGCGTGGCGATCGCCTGCGGCGTGGTGCTGGTGCTGCGGCCGGAGACCACCTGGCTGTTCCCGGTGTTCATCGTCCTGGCGCTGGTCTTCGGCGTGATGCTGATCGTACCGATCGGCGGCGCCGACATGCCGACCGTCATCTCGCTGCTCAACTCCTACGCCGGCATGTCCGCCGTCGCCATGGGCTTCGTGCTCAACAACAAGCTGCTGATGATCGCCGGCGCGCTCGACGGCTCGTCGGGCTTCATCCTGTCGATCATCATGTGCAAGGCAATGAACCGCTCGTTCACCAACGTGCTGTTCGGCGCTTTCGGCCAGGTGCAGACGTCGGCCGCCGTCGCGACCGAGCAGCGCACCGCGCGCAGCGCCACGCCCGAGGAGGCGGCGGCGATCCTCGACTCGGCGCGGCTGGTGTTCATCGTGCCCGGCTACGGCATGGCGGTCGCCCAGGCGCAGCACAAGGTGCGCGAGCTCTACGACGCCTTGAGCCGCCGCGGCGTCGACGTCCGCTTCGCCATCCACCCGGTGGCCGGCCGCATGCCGGGGCACATGAACGTGCTGCTCGCCGAGGCCGACGTGCCCTACGACAAGCTGCTCGAGATGGACGACGCCAACTCGGAGATGCCGCAGGCCGACGTGGCGCTGGTGATCGGCGCCAACGACGTCACCAACCCCGCCGCCCGCCACGACAAGGGCAGCCCGATATACGGCATGCCGATCATCGACGTCGACAAGGCGCGCACCGTGATGGTGATCAAGCGCAGCCTGAGCCCGGGCTTCGCCGGCATCGACAACGAGCTCTACTACATGGACAAGACGATGATGCTGTTCGGCGACGCGAAGGCTTTCGTGTCGTCGATGATCAAGGAGCTCCCGGCCGCCGCCGCGGCTTGATCTCCGGACACCGGCCCCGCGCGCGCCGGCGCCGCGGGGCCGGTGGCGCGATCTGCTTACCTGCTCGCCTTGCTGGCCTTGCTCGCCTTGCTCGCCGCCTTGCCGGCAGGCGCGGGCGCCATGTCCTTCGAGGCGATGTCGACGGTGATCAAGAAGCCGTTGGTGCCCTTGTACTCGAACTTCTTCTCGCCCACGCGGTAGGCCTCCACCTCGTTCGGCATCATGATGAACCCGTCGTTGCGCGGCGCGCCCCAGTAGCGGACGTTCTTGAGCACCACCGGTCCCGGGCCGTTCGCCGAGGTGGTGCGCACCAACTTCACCTCCGCGGTCTTGCCGCCGTCCATCGTGGCGTGGGCCGACTGGTCGTTGAACTCCCAGGTGTCGATGGCGGCCTCGGCGGTGCGGTTGGAGTTCCAGGTCACCGGGAAGAGGTGGCCGACGATGTCCTGGATGCCGGCGCGCTGGGCGGGGGTCAGCGCCTTGTCGAAGTAGAGCACGTTCCAGTCCATGTGACCCTTCGAGAAGTCTCCGCCCAGGTCGTTGACCAGCCAGAACTTGGCCCCCGCCAGGTTGGTCGCGCCGTAGTGGCCCTGGTTGATCCGGTAGGCCAGGTTGGCCCGGCAGTAATGGGCCTCCTGGCTGCCGTGATCGTGATGGCCGGCCGGCTTGGCATTGAAGTAACACTGGCAGAACATCGGGCAGCTGCACGCCTCGATGGCCGTGGCGTTCATCTGCCAGTCGGCGGCGGGCTTGGCGGCGGCGGCCGGCGAGGTCGCGGAGGTCGCGGCCATGGCGCCGCCGGTGGCCACCGCGACCGCGGCGAGGCCGGCCAGGATGGCCAGGGTCGCCACTCCCAGGAGCAGACTGCGCTGCGTCGGACGGTGCATTCTGGTATCCCCCTTTCCGCGGGCGAGGCCCGCGAGGTGCTCGAGAGGTGTGCCTACCATGGTATCGCGGTCCGGGAGAAACATCGATGGTCGGCTATATATGGCCGCCCAGCATCCACGGCAAGCGCGAAAACGACGGCCCGATCAGGTTCGGCAGCATCCATGGGAATGCTGGTCGAACATATGGAATCGCGCGGTTGACAGCCACCTCTCCCCCGCCGAGAATACAGCCCGCGCCATCGCCGGTCCGCTGAGAATTGCCCGGTCTTGCCGGAGCCCGCCGCTCTGCGAACGGCTCCGCCGTGAAGCGAAGCTGCCTCTATGCCACGACAGCGACACACGGTCATCTTCGTCCCGCACGCCCGCGCCGCTCGCGCCGACGGCGGTAGATTGCGCAAATGGCAGGTCAGCAACCTCCAGATCCTCCTCGCCGCCGCCTTCCTGCTGCTGCTGTCGCTCGCGGCCTCCTGGCTGGCCTGGTCTCATTTCAACAGCTCCGTCAGCCCCGCCGAGATGACCCGCCTGCGGCATGAGAACTCCCGCCTGCGCGAGGTCAACCAGACCTTCGAGACCAGCATCAAGAGCCTGCAATCCAAGCTCACCAGCTCCGAGGGCCGCACCCGCCAGCTCGCCATCATGGCCGGCCTCGAGAGCCTCGGCACCGGCGCCGACGTCGGCATCGGCGGCGGCGCGCCGCTCGACAGCGCCGCTCCCGAGGACCTGGCCGCGCTGCACGGCCGCGCCGGCCAGATGCAGGGCGCGCTCGACGCGATCGAGGTCAAGCTCGGCGAGCGGGTGCGCTGGATGTCCTCCACCCCGACCATCGCGCCGGTGCGCGGCATCCTGACCAGCGGCTTCGGCACCCGCAGCGACCCCATGACCCACGGTCCCGGCCTCCACCAGGGAATCGACATCGCCGCCGCCGCCGGCCAACCCGTCCACGCCGCCGCCGACGGCCTGGTGGTCCTCGCCGCCGCGACCAGCGGCTACGGCGAAGCCGTCTACCTCGCGCACGGTTTCGGCGTCACCACCCGCTACGGCCACCTCTCCGAGCTCGACGTCCGCCCCGGCCAGCGCGTCCATCGCGGCGACCTCCTCGGCCGCGTCGGCAGCACCGGCCGCTCCACCGGCTCCCACCTCCACTACGAAGTCCGCCTCGACGGCACCCCCGTCAACCCCCTCGCCTACATCCTCGACGACGCCAGCGGCCCGTCCTGACCTGAAGTCTGATCGCCCGGCCTGGGGTCCCCGGACCTTTGGGCGAGGCACCGCAGTCCATCCCCAGGAGGCCCGCGGAGGCGGATCGGGCCGCCGGAATCTTTCTGCTAGACTTGACGTTGTACTGGCACCGCCGACCGCCGGTGCCGACCTCCGGCGCGCCCATTCACCTCTTCCCAGACAGGCGAGAGTCCAGGTTCACATGATCAACCGGGTCCTCACCAAGATCTTCGGCAGCCAGCACGAGCGCGACGTCAAGAAGATGTTGCCGCTGGTCCAGGCCGTCAACGACCTGGAGCCCGAGATCAAGGCCCTCTCCGACGCCGACCTGCGCGGCAAGACCGAGGAATTCAAGCGGCGCCTCGAGGCCGGCGAGACCCTCGACGACCTCCTCGTCCCGGCCTTCGCCGTGGCCCGCGAAGCCGCCTGGCGCACCCTCCACATGCGCCCCTTCGACGTCCAGCTCATGGGCGGCATCATCCTCCATCGCGGCCGCATCTCCGAGATGAAGACCGGCGAGGGCAAGACCCTGATGGCCACCCTGCCGGTCTACCTGAACGCGCTGTCCGGCAAGGGCGTCCACGTCGTCACCGTCAACGACTACCTCGCCCGCCGCGACGCCGACTGGATGGGGCGCATCTACCGCTTCCTCGGCCTCTCCGTGGGCGTCATCCAGCACGACCTCAGCGACCCCGACCGCCAGGCCGCCTACCGCTCCGACGTCACCTACGGCACCAACAACGAGCTCGGCTTCGACTACCTGCGCGACAACATGAAGTTCGACCTCGAGTCGATGGTCCAGCGCGGCCATCACTACGGCATCGTCGACGAGGTCGACTCGATCCTCATCGACGAGGCGCGCACCCCTCTGATCATCTCCGGCCCCTCCGAGGAGTCGGTCGACAAGTACTACCGCATCGACCGCATCGTGCCGCGCCTGACCCGCGGCGAGGAGATCGACGAGGGCGACGGCCGCAAGAGCACCACCGGCGACTTCCTGGTCGACGAGAAGGGCCACACCGTCAGCCTGACCGACGAGGGCGTCGAGAAGGTCGAGCGCCTGCTCGGCGTGCGGAACCTCTACGACCCGGACAACATGGAGACCCTGCACGGCGTCAACCAGGCGCTGCGCGCCCATCACCTCTACCAGCGCGACGTCGACTACCTGATCAAGGACGGCAAGGTGGTCATCGTCGACGAGTTCACCGGCCGCATGATGCCCGGCCGGCGCTGGTCCGACGGGCTGCACCAGGCGGTCGAGGCCAAGGAGGGGGTCAAGATCGAGCGCGAGAACCAGACCCTCGCGACGATCACCTTCCAGAACTACTTCCGGATGTACAAGAAGCTGGCGGGCATGACCGGCACCGCCGACACCGAGGCCGCCGAGTTCGGGCAGATCTACAACCTCGACGTCACCGTCATCCCCACCAACCAGCCGATGATCCGCGACGACCGCGCCGACCTCGTCTACCGCACCGCCGACGAGAAGTGGGACGCGGTGGTGCAGGAGATCCGCGAGTGCCACGAGCACGGCCAGCCGGTGCTGGTGGGCACGGTGTCGATCGAGAAGAGCGAGATGCTGTCGAAGCTGCTCAACCGGCCGCCGCGGGTGCCGCACGTCGTGCTCAACGCCAAGTACCACGAGCGCGAGGCCTCGATCGTCGCCCAGGCCGGGCGCAAGGGCGCCGTCACCATCGCCACCAACATGGCCGGCCGCGGCACCGACATCGTGCTCGGCGGCAACGCCGAGGGGCTGGCCCGCTCCGAGGCCGACCCGGAGAAGGAGCCCGAGGCGTTCCAGGCGGCGCTCGCGCGCTACCAGGAGATGTGGGCCCGGGAGCGCGAGGAGGTGCTCGCCGCCGGCGGCCTGCACATCCTCGGCACCGAGCGTCACGAGTCGCGGCGCATCGACAACCAGCTGCGCGGCCGCTCCGGCCGCCAGGGCGACCCCGGCTCCTCGCGCTTCTACCTCTCGCTCGAGGACGACCTGATGCGGATCTTCGGCTCCGACCGCATCAAGGGCCTGATGGGCCGCCTCGGCATGACCGACGGCGAGCCGATCGAGCACTCGCTGGTCACCAAGTCGATCGAGCGCGCCCAGAAGCAGGTCGAGGGCCGCAACTTCGAGATGCGCAAGCACCTGCTCGAGTACGACGACGTGATGAACAAGCAGCGCGAGGCCATCTACCAGCTGCGCCGCGACATCCTCGAGGGGCGCGAGGGGCGCGACTACGTGATGGAGGTGGCCGGCGGCATCGTCGACTCGCTGATCGCGAGCCACTGCCCGGAGAAGACCGACCCGCAGGAGTGGGACCTCTCCGGCCTGCGCACCGAGTTCCTGGCGTACTTCAACATCTCGGTCAACGAGCTCGGCATCGCGCTCGACGAGCTCGGCATCGACGACCTGCGCGAGACCCTCGAGCAGACGCTCGCGCAGCGTTACGGCGAGCGCGAGACGCGCCACCCGCCCGAGGTGATCCGCGCCTTCGAGCGCGCCATCATGCTGCACGCCGTCGACGTCGCCTGGAAGGACCACCTGCTCGCCCTCGACCACCTGAAGGAGGGCATCGGCCTGCGCGGCTACGGCCAGCGCGACCCGCTGCAGGAATACAAGCGCGAGAGCTTCGAGCTGTTCCAAGCGATGAAGGACCGGGTCGAGGACGACATGATCCAGAAGCTCTTCCGTTACGAGCCGATGACGGAGGAGCAGCTGCTCGAGCAGCGGCGGCGCCAGGAGCGGGCGGCGCCCCGGATCGAGCTCTCGGCGCCGCCGAAGACCGGCGACGCGGCCGCGGGCGGCGCTCCGGGCCGGCCGCAGCAGGTGGTCCACCGCGAGGGCAAGGTCGGGCGCAACGACCCCTGCCCCTGCGGCTCGGGGAAGAAGTACAAGAAGTGCCATGGCGCCGCCGCCACGTTCGGCTGATCGGTGGAGACTACCGGCATGACCGAGATCGCTGCCTGGAAGACGGAGACGGACACGGAGACGGAAGCGCAGATCGCGAAGCCGGAGGCCCCCGGCACGGCCACGACGGCCACCGGCCCCGCGCGGGCCGCCGCGGACCTCGAGGGCCCGTTCGTCGAGCCGCGCCTGGCGCTGACCTTCGACGACGTGTCGATCGTTCCCGGCCTGTCCGAGGTGCACCCCAGCCAGGTCGACCTGCGGACCGTCGCCTGCCGCGGCATCCCGATGAACATCCCCATCCTGGCGGCGGCGATGGACACCGTCACCGAGTCGCGCCTGGCCATCGCCGTGGCCCAGGAGGGCGGCGTCGGCGTCATCCACAAGAACCTGCCGATCGACACCCAGGCCGACGAGGTCGACAAGGTGAAGCGCAGCGAGGCCGGCATGATCGTCGACCCGGTCACCATGCGCCCCGACCAGAGCATCCGCGAGGCGCTGGGGATGATGTCGCGCTACAAGATCTCGGGCGTGCCGGTGACCGACGCCGACGGCCACCTGGTCGGCATCCTCACCAACCGGGACCTGCGCTTCGAGAACGACCTCGGGCGCCGCATCGGCGAGCTGATGACGAAGGACGACCTGGTCACGGTGCCGGAGGGGACCACCCTCGACCAGGCCAAGCAGCTGCTCCACCGCCACCGCATCGAGAAGGTCCTGGTGGTCGACCGGGAGGGCAACCTCAAGGGGCTGATCACCGTCAAGGACATCCAGAAGATGGCGCAGTACCCGAACGCCTGCAAGGACGAGCTCGGCCGCCTGCGCGTCGGCGCCGCCGTCGGCGCCTCCGGCGACTACCTCGAGCGCGCCGCGGCGCTGGTCCGCGCCAAGGTCGACATCCTGGTGCTCGACTCGTCGCACGCCCACAGCCGGGGCGTGCTCGATGCCGCGGCGACGCTGCGCGAGCGCTTCCCGGAGGTAGGCCTGGTGGTCGGCAACGTCGCCACCGCCGAGGGCACACTGGCGCTGATCGAGCGCGGCGTCGACGCGGTGAAGGTCGGGATCGGCCCGGGCAGCATCTGCACCACCCGCGTGGTGACCGGCGCCGGCGTGCCGCAGGTGACCGCCATCCTCGACTGCGCGCGGGCCGCCGCGCCGCATGGCGTGCCGGTCATCGCCGACGGCGGCATCAAGTTCTCCGGCGACCTCACCAAGGCACTGGCCGCCGGCGCCCACAGCGTGATGATCGGCTCGCTGTTCGCCGGCGCCGAGGAGAGCCCGGGCGAGACCATCCTCTACCAGGGCCGCACCTTCAAGGCCTACCGCGGCATGGGGTCGCTGTCGGCGATGGCGCTGGGCAGCGCGGAGCGCTACTTCCAGAACGGCGACGGCGAGGGCCAGGGCGGCTTCGGCGACAGCGGCCTCAGCCTGTCGAAGCTGGTCCCCGAGGGCATCGAGGGCATGGTGCCCTACAAGGGCTCGGTGCACCAGATGCTGCCGCAGCTCACCGGCGGCCTGTCGTCGGGCATGGGGCTCGCCGGCTGCGCCTCGATCGAAGAGCTGCGCACCAAGGCCCGCTTCGTGCGCATCTCCCCCGCCGGGCTGCGCGAGAGCCACGCCCACGACGTGGTGATCACCAAGGAGTCCCCGAACTACTGGGTGGAGCGGTAGCGTCCCGCTCGCGTGTTCAGACTGCACATCGTTCCCGCCGAAGGGGCGCCGTTCGTGCACGAGCTGCGCGGCGACTCGCTGGTCATCGGGCGGGCGGCCGGCTGCGACCTGGCGCTCGCCGATCCCTTCCTTTCCCGCCAGCACTCCCGCTTCTCTCGCCGCGGCGAGCGGCTGTTCGTCGAGGACCTGGGGTCGCGCAACGGCACCCAGGTGAACGGCCGGCCGGTGCACGGTCCGACCGAGGTCGGGCCGGGCGACGCCGTCCAGATCTCGGGCAGCGTCCTGACCCTGCTGCCGCCCGGCGGGCCGCCGGGCGGGCCGCGGGGCGCGGCCGGGGCGGCCGGGGCGGCCGGGGCCGCCGGTAGCGGTGGCGGCGCGGGCGGCGGCTTCGACAACACCGTCTTCCTGCACCGGCAGTCGGCGGCCGACCTCCTCGAGCAGCAGACCGCCGGCGCCGCGGCCGCCGCGGCCCTGGGCGAAGAGGCGCTGCGCCGCCATGCCGAGCGGCTGAAGCTCCTCAACGAGGTGCACCAGGCGCTCGGCCGCTCGCTCACCCTCGACGCGCTGCTCGAGCTGATCCTGGACCGGGTGTTCGACCACCTGCGCCCCGAGCAGGGGGTGATCTTTCTCAAGCGCCCCGACGGCGAGCTCGCGCGGGCGGCCAGCCGCGCCGCCGACGCCGCCCAGGCGGAGAGCGTCGAGCTGCTCGGGTCGCGCAGCCTGGCGCGCGAGGTCGCCGAGCGGGGGGCGGCCGCGCTGGTGCTCGACGCTCAGACCGACGTGCGGCTGGCCGGCGCCGAGAGCATCATGATGTCCGGGGTCCGCAGCCTGCTGGCGGCGCCGCTGCTCGAGCGCGAGGGCACCCTGGGGATGATCGTGCTCGGCTCGAAGGTGACGGTGCGCCAGTTCAACGAGGAGGACATGGAGCTGCTGGTCTCCGTCGCCTCGGTGGCGGCGCTCTACATCCGCAACCTGGCGCTGGCCGAGGAAGCCGCCGAGCGCCGCCTGCTCGCCGAGGAGCTGGCCCTGGCGCGCCGCATCCAGCTCGCCCTCCTGCCGCCGAGCCTGCCGGAGCTGCCCGGCTGGGAGCTGTACGGCGCCAACACCCCGTCGCGGGGCGTCTCGGGCGACTACTTCGCGGTGGTGACGCGCACGGCCGGGCCCGAGGGCGATGGAGGGCCCGCCGGCAGCGGCGGCCCCGGCGATCCTGCCGGCCTCAGGCCGGCCGTCCCCGCCGGCGCGCGCGAGTGCGTGCTCATGGTCGCCGACGTCTCCGGCAAGGGCATGGCGGCCTCGCTGCTGACCGCCAGCCTCGAAGCCTTCGCCGCCGGCCCGATCGAGGACGGCCTGCCGCCGGACGAGATCTGCGCCAAGCTCTCGCGTCTGCTCTACCGCCGCACGCCGCCCGAGAAGTACGCCACCGCGGTCGTCGCCACGCTCGCCCTGGACAGCGGCGTCCTGCGCTATGCGAACGCCGGCCACAACCCGCCGCTCGTGGTGCGCGCCGGCGGCGCCGTCGAGGAGCTGGGCGCGACCGGCGTGCCGATCGCCCTCCTGCCGGCGGCCGGCTACGAGGCAGGCGAGGTCCTGGTGGCGCCCGGCGACTTCCTCGTCCTCTACACCGACGGCATCGTCGAGGCCGCCGACCCGGAGGGAGCGGAGTACGGCACCGAGCGCCTCGCCGACCTCTGCCGCCGCCATCGCCACGCCACCTGCGCCGATCTCGCCGCCGCCCTCGACGCCGACCTCGAGATCTTCGCGCGCGGCGTCCCCTTCGCCGACGACCGTACCCTGGTGATGGCGCGCCGGCTGTAGAATCGCGGCACGCGATGGACTTGCAGCCGGGCACGCGGGTGGGGCCTTACGAGATCGTCGCGCCGCTGGGAGCTGGCGGCATGGGGGAGGTCTACCGGGCGCGCGACGCCCGCCTGGGACGGGAGGTGGCGCTCAAGCTGCTGCCGGCGATCTTCGCCAGCGAACCCGACCGCCATCGACGTTTCCAGCAAGAGGCGCAGGCCATCGGCCGCCTCAGCCACCCCAACCTGCTGGCCGTGTTCGACGTCGGCGAGCACGCCGGGCAGCCCTACCTGGTCGCCGAGCTGCTCGAGGGCGAGTCGCTGCGGGAGGCGCTCGATCGCGGCCCCCTGCCGCCGCGCATGGCGGTCGACTACGCGCGCCAGCTCGCCGCCGGCCTCGCCGCCGCCCACGGGCGCGGCGTCGTCCATCGCGACCTCAAGCCGGCCAACGTCTTCGTGACCGGCGACGGCAGGGTCAAGATCCTCGACTTCGGCCTGGCCAAGGTGTCGGCCGCCGAGGCCCGCCGCGATCTCGCGGAGGCGAGCACGGCGGGAGTCGCGACCGGGCCCGGGATGCTGATGGGCAGCATCGGCTACATGTCGCCCGAGCAGCTGCGCGGGCAGCCGGCGGATGCGCGCGCGGACATTTTCGCCTTCGGCGTGATCCTTTTCGAGATGCTCGCCGGCCGCCATCCCTTCGCGCGCCCCTCGGCCGCCGAGACCATGAGCGCGGTGCTGCACCAGAACCCGCCCCGGCTCGCGAGCCTGGCTGCGGAGGTGCCCGCGGCCCTCGACCGCATCGTCCACCGCTGCCTGGAGAAAGACCTCGCGGACCGCTTCCACTCCGTCCACGACCTGGCCCTGCAGCTGGCCGACGCCGCGGAGCCGGAGCGCCCGTCGCGGCCGGCGGTCGCGCCGCGGCGCTCGAAGACGATCGACTCCGTCGCGGTGCTGCCGTTCCACAACGTGCGCGGCGACCCCGAGTCCGAGTACCTCAGCGACGGCATCACCGAGAGCATCCTCCACACCCTCTCCCAGCTCCCCAAGCTGCGCGTCATGGCCCGCAGCACCGTCTTCCGCTACAAGGGCAGGCACGACGATGCGCTCGCCGTCGGCCGCGAGCTCGGGGTGCGAGCGGTCCTCGCCGGCCGCCTCATGCAACGCCGGGACGCGCTCGCCGTGCAGGCCGAGCTGGTGGACGTGAACGACGGCAGCCTGCTGTGGGGGGCGCGTTACGACAAGCAGTCCGCCGACCTGCTCGCGGTGCACGACGAGATCGCCCGCGAGATCTCGGACCGCCTGCGCTTCAAGCTCACCGGCGCCGAGCGCCGCAAGCTGCGGCAGCCCTCCACCCGGGACTCCGCGGCCTACCAGTCCTACCTCAAGGGCCGCTTCTTCTGGAACAAGTGGACGCCGGAAGGCATGCGCGTCAGCCTCGGCTGCTACGAGCAGGCGATCCAGATCGATCCTCGCTACGCGCTCGCCTGGGCCGGCCTGGCCGACAGCCACGCGGTGCTCGGCAACATCAAGGCCGTGCCGCCGGCCGAGGCCTTCCCGCGCGCCAAGGCGGCCGCGCTCAAGGCCCTCGAGATCGACCCCGATCTCGCCGAGGCCCATGCCTCCCTGGGCTTCGTGCGCCGCTTCTTCGATTGGGATTGGCCCGCCGCCGAACGCTCCTTCAAGCTCGCCGTCCGCCTCAATCCCGCCTACGCCACCGCCCACCGCTGGTACGCCCAGTTCCTCTCCGGCGCCGCGCGCCACGAGGAAGCCGTGAGCCAAGCGGAGCTCGCCCTCGAGCTCGAGCCCCTGTCGATCATCATTCACACCGCCGTCGGCGACGTCTTCTTCTACGCCCGCCGCTTCGGCGAGGCCATCGGCTATTACCGCCGGGCCTTAGAGCTCGATCCCGACTTCCTCCCCGGCCACAGCGATCTCGCCCGCGCCCTGGAGCATTCCGGGAGAATCGAGGAAGCGATCTCCGAATACGAGAAGGCCATCCGCCTGGCCCAGGGAGAGAACGCCGACCCCAGCGCCGGCCTCGCCAACGCCTACGCCGTAGCCGGCCGCCGCACCGACGCCCTGGCCGTCCTCGAAGAGCTGAAGCGCCGCCGCGCCGAGCACTACGTCTCCCCCTGGGCCCTGGCCTCCATCTACGCCCGCCTCGGAGAGCACGAAGCCGCCCTCGACTGGCTCGACCGAGCCTACGACGAACACGACTCCACCCTCGTCTGGGTCAAGGTCCATCCGCGCTTCGATCGCCTGCGGGACCATCCCAGGTACCAGGCGCTGCTGGCGCGAATGGGGCTCGGCTGAACGGATCGAAACCGGCTATTGCTCCTCGCCGTAGATGATCAGTTGTATCGGGTGCGACACGGGGACACTGTTGCCATGACTCAGCTTCGCCGACTTGTAGAGGGCTTCGGACCGAAACGGCTGCGAAGGTCACTCCGCCTGCCGCCGCGTCCTCGGCCGCGCCGCCGCCTCGATGGCGGCGGCCAGCTGCTGCATGCCGAGGTCGAGGGCTTCCGGATCCACCGCGGAGAACCCCATCACGAGACCGTTGGCCCTCGGGGCGTCGCCCATGTAGTAGGACGACAGCGGGGTGACCTCGACGCCGCGCGCGGCCGCTTCGCGCCAGACCCTCTCGTCGTCGGCTTCGCCGAGATCGGCCACGGCGTGCAGGCCGGTGCGGACCGGGCGTAGATGCAGAACCCCCCCGCACCAGCGCTCGGCGGCTGCCTCCAGCGCCTCGAGGCGCTCGCGGTAGACGGCTCGCATGCGGCGGATGTGACGCTCGAAGTGGCCGGTTTGCATGAACTCGGCGAGGACGGTCTGGTCGACGATCGGGGGGTGCATCTCGGCGGCGCGGCGCGCGGTGTAGAGCTGGCGGCTCAGGTCCTTCGGCACGATGACGAAGCCGAGGCGGAGGGCCGGGAAGAGGTTCTTGCTGAAGCTGTCGAGGTAGATGACGCGCTCGCCGGCGTCGAGGCCGTGGAGGCAGGGGATCGGGTGCGTGGAGTAGCGGAACTCGCTGTCGTAGTCGTCCTCGATCACCCAGGCGCGGGCCGAGCTCGCCCAGCGCAGCAGCGCCAGCCGGCGCGGCAGGCTCATCGTGACGCCGAGCGGGAACTGGTGCGAGGGGGTCACGAAGACGAGGCGCGCGGCGGGGGCGGTCCTGGCGCCCGCGGCCACGTCCAGGCCTTCCTCGTCGACGCGCACCGGGTGGATGCGGGCGCCGGCGCCGAGGGCGGCGCTGCGGGCACCGGAGTAGCCGGGGTCCTCGAGCCAGACGTCGTCGCCGGGATCGAGCAGCATGCGGCACAGCAGGCCGAGGCCCCGCGCGGCCCCGGCGACGATGAACACCTGGTCCGCGTCGCAGCGGGTGCCGCGGACGGCGCCGACGTGCGCAGAGATGGCCTCGCGCAGCGCCGGCAGGCCGGCCGGATCGCCGTAGTCGAGGGCGGAGGCGGGCAGCGACTTGAGGCAGCGCTGGGCGATCTGCGACCACACCCGGCGCGGGAAGAGATCGACCGCGGGCGCGCCGAGCCGGAAGGCGCGAGGCGGTCCGGGCAGGCGGCGCGACGCGGGCGGGGTCGCGGCCAGCTCGGCGCCGCGGCGCGACAGCGGCGGATGCGTCGCCAGCGCCTTGCCGATGGGGGTGGGAAGCTGCGGCAGGTCGTCGGGGAGCTCGTGGGCCACGAACATCCCGGAGCCGCGCCGCGCCGTGAGGTAGCCCTCGGCCTGCAGCTGCTCGAGCGCCAGCAGCGTCGTGATACGCGAGACGCCGAGATCGGCGGCCAGCGCCCGCGAGGACATCAGCCGGGTGCCGGGGCGCAGGTTGCCCTCGAGGATGGCGCGCCGGATCCCCGCGTAGATCTGCTTCTGGAGCGCGCCACGCGCCCGGGGATCGATCGGGATCAACGGGTTCGCCGCGGGCTGGTTTCCCATCGCCTGGAGCTCGGTTCGCTCGGCGCTGCCGAGCGCGGGATCAGCGGGGGCCGGCCGCGGGACAAGCCGGCTGAGCGTGTCTCCTTCTAACTCTCGTCCGCCGTGGGGCCGTAGACCGAGGGCACCGGGACGTTCAGCAGGCGCAGGTAGACCGAGAGCTGGCCCCGGTGATGGTAGGTGTGGTTCAGCAGGACGGTGCGCAGGAGCGCGAGCTTTGGCCCGGAGAACATCTTGACCTCGCCGCGGCGCATGGTCGTGACCCGCGCCAGGGCGGAGTCGTCGAGCCGCGCCAGCAGCTCCTTCGCCTCGGCGACCTTCTGGTCGAACCCCTCGACGATTCCCGCGGTCGTCTCCGGCATCGGCGGCTGCTTGACCGTGGTGACGTCGACGTCGTCCTCCTGCACCAGCCTTGCGATGCGGCCCGGGATCGCCGCGACGTGCCAGGCGAGCTCCCCGGCGGACTTCGACTTCTGGTGCGGCCGCCAGCCGAGCTGGTCCGACGGCACGCGCTCCAGGACCCTCCGCGTGGTCGCGGCCTCGCGGGTCAGCTCATCCAGGATAGGGTCGATCAGGGCCATGGCCACCTCCGGCAACTGATCTTATCGCTTGGGTCGGCTAGTGAGAAGCGCCTAGGTCCAGAGGAGTCCAGAGGATGTTCAGAGCCCTTGGCCCGGCGGCACCGGACGGATCACCCGGCGAGGGCGGAGCCACGGCATCGCCCGAGCGCTGAAACCTCGCCTGCGGCAACGTCGTAGGGCACACCAGCGCCGCCGCCCCCTCACTGCCGGGCTCCTGCCGGGCGCGCCCGCCGGGATGGCAGCAACGCCGGCTGGCCGGCCAGGCGGCGCCGGCCGGCATGCAAGTCCGGCCGGAAGCCGGGGACCCGGAGAGGAGATCGCGACCATGTCACTGCTCAGGGACCTTCGCTATGGGGCTCGCAGCCTGGCGCGGGAGCCGGGATTCACCGCCGTCGCGGTGCTCACGCTGGCCCTGGCGATCGGCGCCAACACCGCCATCTTCAGCGTCGCCGACGGCCTGCTGCTGCGGCCGCTGCCGCTGCCACGGGCCGACCGGCTGCTGCTCGTCATGCGTCACTTCCGGGACGGCGAGACGGAGGCGGTGTCGGAGGCGAAGCTCTTCTTCCTGCAGCCGCGCCTGCAGAGCGTCTTCTCGCGCTCCGCCGCCTACGAACGCCTGGGCGCCCCCTTCAACCTGGTCGGTGACGGCCTCCCGGAGCGCATCCGCGGCGCCCACGTCACCGCGGACTTCTTCTCCACCATCGGCGTCCAGCCCCTGCTCGGCCGCGACTTCCTCGCCGAGGAAGACCGCCCCGGCGGCCGGCGCGTGGTGATGCTCAGCCATCGCCTGTGGGTGCGCCGCTTCGGCGCCGACCCGCACGTCCTCGGGCGCTCGCTGCAGCTCAGCGGCGAGACCTACACGGTGGTCGGCGTCATGCCCGCCAGCTTCCGCTTCCCCGCCCTGGCCGAGCTGTGGGCGCCGTTCGCGTTCGACCCGGCGAGCGCCAACGAGGCCAACTACTTCCAGATGATCGGGCGGCTGCGCGACGGCATCTCGCCGCAGACCGCCGACGCGACCGCCAGGGCGCTCACCCGCCCCTTCGCCATCGCCTTCCCCAAGGATCTCACCCCGGACGAGGTGTTCGCCACCCGCCTGCTGCAGGAGCGCCTCTACGGCCGGGTGCGGCCGGCCCTGCTGGTGCTGCTCGCCGCGGTCGGAGCGGTGCTGCTCATCGCCTGCGTCAACGTCGCCAACCTGCAGCTGGCGCGGGCCGCGGCCCGGCAGCGCGAGATCGCCATCCGCACCGCGCTCGGCGCCGGCTGGTGGCGGATCGTGCGCCAACTGCTCACCGAGAGCATGCTGCTGGCGCTGGCCGGCGGCGCCGCCGGCCTGCTGCTCGGGGCCGCCTGCATCCGCCCGCTGCTGGCGATGAGCCCGATCCAGCTCGACCGCCTCGCCCAGCCGGGGATCGACGGGCGCGTGCTGGCCTTCACCCTGCTGGTGTCCCTGGCCTCGGGAGTGGTCTTCGGCCTGGTGCCGGCGCTGCAGCCGGCGCGCCGCAACCTGCACGAGCCGCTCAAGGAAGGCGGCAACCGCACCACCGGCAGCGTCGGCAAGCTGTGGCTGCGCCGCTCCCTGGTGGTGTCCGAGGTGGCGCTGGCGCTGGTGCTGATCACCGCCGCCAGCCTGCTGGTGCACAGCTTCGTCGGGTTGCTGCGGCAGGAGCCGGGCTTCGACGTCGGCCACGTGGTCACCATGAAGCTGTCGCTGCCGCCCGCCAAGTACGGCAACGCCGCCGCCGCCGAGCGCTTCAGCAGCCAGCTGGTCGAGCGCCTCGAGGCGCTGCCGGGAGTCAAGGCCGCGTCGCTCACGACCACCGTGCCGCTCGAGCCCGGTCCGGACCTCTCCTTCAAGATCGTCGGGCGCAAGGGCGGCGGCGAGGACGGCAACGGCGACTACGACGCCGACTTCCGCGCCATCGCCCCCGGGATCTTCCGGGTGCTGCGCATCCCGATCCTGCGCGGCCGCGGCTTCACCGCCGCCGACCGCCTCGGCGGACCGCTGGTGGCGCTGATCAACCGGGAGGCGGCGCGCCGCTGGTGGCCGAACGAGGACCCGGTCGGGCAGCGTATCTTCGTCGCCGAGGGCGCCAAGGACCTCGAAGACCGCGGGCCGCGCACCATCGTCGGCATCGTCGGCGACACCCGCGACGACGGCCTCGACCGCAAGGTGCCCCCGATCCTCTACGTGCCGCTCGGCCAGCTCACGGACCCGCTGGTCGCGATGTTCTTCAAGCTGGTGCCGGTGAACGTCGCGGTGCGCACCGCGGCGGACTCGCCCGCCATCGTCACGGCGGTCAAGAAGGAGATCTGGGCGGTCGATCCGATCCAGCCGATCGACGACGTCAAGACCATGGCGGAGGTGCGTAGCGCCTCGCTGGGCACCCGCCGGTTCACCACCACCCTGCTCGGCCTGCTGGCGCTGCTCGCCCTCACTCTCGCCGCGGTGGGGATCTACGGCGTCCTCTCCTACCTCGTCGAGCAGCGCACCCGCGAGATCGGCGTGCGCATGGCCCTCGGCGCCTCGACCGCGCAGGTGCAGCGCCTGGTGCTGCGGCAGGGCATGGGCGCGGTCTCGGTCGGCATCGTCATCGGCCTCTGCGGCGCCCTGGCCGTCACCCGCCTGCTCGGCGGCCTGCTCGTCGGCGTGACCGCCCAAGACCCGATCAGCTTCCTCGTCACCCCCGCCCTGCTGGCCGCGATCGCCGTGCTGGCCGGCTCGATCCCCGCCCACCGCGCCAGCCGCCTCGACCCGCTGGCCGCCCTGCGGGAGGAATGAGCACGGCCGGTCCCTCAACGGCTCCAACCGCCCCGACCGCCCAGGCGACATGTTGCAATGCCATATTCCTCTGGTGTATACTCGACCTTCGAGGTAAGAACCCGAGGAGAGGCGTCATGAAGACCAGAGATCGCAGGAGCGTTCCGGTCGTAGCCGTGGTCCTCGCAGTGGCGGCGGCTCTCGTGTGCGGCGTTGCCGGCGCGCGGGCCCAGCCCCCGACGCCGAGCGTGACGCCGATCAACATCAGCCCGGCGCTGCCGGCCGACGACGATGCCATCGTCGTGAGCGCCGACGTGATCGCGCCCGCCGCGGCATCCGCGGGCCCGGTGAGCGTCCAGGGCGGCCAGATCACGCTCTATGTCAACGCGCCGCACTTCTCGCCCGCGCCGCCGGGGGGCCGTGCGCTGCTGCAGTGGCAGCTCCCGGCGCTGCCGGCCGGCAGCTACAACCTCAGCATCAGCCTGATCGACGTCCCCAGCATGGGCTTCGTCGTGCGGCCGCGCGTCGCGCTGCTCGGCCTCGTCGGCTCCCGCTTCCAGGTGACCGTTACCGACCAACAGCCCGGCGCCAGCCCGGCCGCGGTGCAGCTGAGCGACTCCGCCGGCTACTTCACCTTCTTCGGTTCCGCCAACGTCGAGCTGACGATCAAGATCGTCGACGGCAGGGCGGTCAACGGACACTTCTGGATCTTCGTCGCCAGCATGACCGACACGCCGCTCACCCTCACCGTGACCGATACGCAGGCAGGCAACTGCGCCAGCTCCAACACCTGCCCGACCCGCACCTACACCAACCCGGCGCACACCAATCAGAACTTCATCGACATCAATGCCTTCTGATCCGCCGGCGTAGCCCGAGAACGTAGCCGGAGAGCGTAGGAACTAAGACGCCCCGCCGCGCGGCCCCGCCCGCCGCGGCAGCTCGATCCGCCGCCCGCCCACCAGGGTGGCGACCGGGCGGCCCTTGAGCTTCCAGCCGTCGAAGGGGGTGTTGCGCGACCGGCTGAGGAAGGCGCTGGCGGCGACCGTGACCTCGCCCTCGGGGTCGAACAGGGTCACGTCCGCCAGGCTCCCCGGCCGCAGCGTGCCGCCCGGCAGGCGCAGCACGCGCGCCGGCCCGGTCGAGAGCAGCTCCACCAGCCGCGACAGGCCGATGACGCCCGGCCGCACCAGCCGGTCGAGGCAGAGCCCCAGCGTCGTCTCGAGCCCCAGGATGCCGAAGGGCGCCAGGTCGAACTCGACGTCCTTCTCGTCGGCGTGGTGCGGCGCGTGGTCGCTGGCGATCGCGTCCACCGTACCGTCGGCGAGGCCGGCGAGCAGCGCCTGCCGGTCGCCCTCCGAGCGCAGCGGCGGCTTCATCTTGCACTGCGTCGAGAACACCGTCCGCGCCACCTCCTCGTCGGTCAGCACCAGGTGGTGCGGCGTCACCTCGCAGGTCACCGGCAGCCCCTGCCGTCGCGCCCGCCGCACCAGCCCGAGGCTGCGCGCCGTGGACAGGTGCGCGACGTGATACCGGCCGCCGGTGTCCTCGAGCAGCAGCAGGTCGCGCGCCACCATCACGTCCTCGGCCGCGCCCGGGATGCCGGCGAGGCCGAGCCGCGTCGACCACTCTCCCTCGTGCATCACGCCCTGGCCCGACAGGTCCAGGTCCTCGGCGTGCTGGATCACCGGCACGTCGAAGTGCCGCGCGTAGAGCAGCGCCCGCCGCATCAGCTCGGCGTTCATCACCGGCCTGCCGTCGTCGGAGACCGCCACCGCTCCCGCCCGCACCATCTCGCCGATCTCGGCCAGCTCGAGGCCGGCCAGCTGCTTGCTCACCGCGCCGATCGGATGCACCCGCGCGTAGCCGTGGCGCCGCGCCTCCGCCAGGATGTGCTCGGTCACCGAGCGGTTGTCGTTGACCGGGTCGGTGTTGGCCATGCAGGCCACCGCCGTGAAGCCCCCCGCCGCCGCCGCCATGGTGCCGGTCGCCACCGTCTCCTTCCACTCCTGGCCGGGCTCGCGCAGGTGGACGTGCATGTCGATCAGCCCGGGCGCCACCACCAGCCCGGCGGCGTCGAGCACGGCCAGGTCCCGCCGCTCTCCGCCCTCCCCGCGCCCCTCGCCACCCTCGCCGCCCCCGCCGCCCTCCTCCCGGTCGATCACCGCCGCCACGACGCCGTCCTCGATCAGCAGGTCGTGGGCGCCGTCGAGGCCCTGGCTGGGATCGATCAGCCGGCCGTTCGCGATCAGCAGCCGCCCGGAGGGAGCGCCCGGCCCGGCGCCGGCAGCGGTGGTGGCGGTCGCCGGCGGCATCTCAGGCCGTCTCCTCGTGCACGCCGGAGAGCAGGTAGAGCACGGCCATGCGCACCGAGACGCCGTGCGTGACCTGTTCGAGGATCACCGAGTACGGACCGTCGGCCACCTCGCTGGCGATCTCGACGCCGCGGTTCATCGGCCCGGGGTGCATGATGATCACGTCGTCGGCCGCCCCGGCGAGCCGCGCGCTGGTCAGCCCAAAGAGCTCGAAGTACTCCTTGATCGAGGGGATCGCCATCCTCCCCTGCCGCTCGAGCTGGATGCGCAGCATCATGATCACGTCGGCGCCGCGCACCGCCTCGGCGAGCGTGTGGGCGACCTCGACCCCCAACCGCTCGACGCCCACCGGCATCATGGTGCGCGGCCCGGCCACGGTCACCCGCGCGCCCATCTTGGTGAGCAGGTGGATGTTCGAGCGCACCACCCGGCTGTGCTCGATGTCGCCGACGATCGCCACCTTGAGTCCGGCGAGGCGTCCCTTGTGGCGGCGGATGGTATAGGCGTCGAGCAGCGCCTGCGTCGGGTGCTCGTGGGCGCCGTCGCCGGCGTTGATCACTCCCGCCTTGAGCTTCTTCGCCAGCAGGTGCGGCGCCCCGGCGTGGGCGTGGCGGATGACGATCAGGTCGGGCGCCATCGCCTGCAGGTTGAGCGCGGTGTCGACCAGGCTCTCGCCCTTCGCCAGCGCCGAGCCCGAGGCCGAGAAGTTGAGGTTGTCGGCCGACAGCCGCTTCTCGGCGATCTCGAAGCTCGACCGCGTGCGGGTGGAGGACTCGAAGAAGAGATTCACCACCGTCTTGCCGCGCAGGGTCGGCACCTTCTTGATCGGCCGCTCGCCGACCTCGCGGAAGGACTCGGCGGTGTCCAGGACGAGCTCGATCTCGCCCGGCGACAGCTCGGCGATCCCCAGCAGGTCCTCGCGCGTCCAGCGCACCGGGGAGGCCGCGGTCATCGCGTCAGCGCGCCGCGCGCTCCAGGATGCGCACCTGCTGCTCGGTGCCGTCCGTCTGGGGGAAGCAGACCTCGATGAGCTCGTCGCGCTCGGTGGGTACGGTCTTGCCGACGAAGTCGGCCTGGATCGGCAGCTCGCGGTGGCCGCGGTCGATCAGCACCGCCAGCTGCACCGACCGCGGGCGCCCGTAGTCGACCAGGTGATCGAGCGCCGCGCGCACCGTCCGGCCGGTGAACAGCACGTCGTCGCAGAGCACCACGACCCGTCCGTCGAGCCGGCCCGGCAGGTGGGTGTCCTTGACCAGCGGCTGCGACGCCACCATCGAGAGGTCGTCGCGGTAGAGGGTGATGTCGAGAGCGCCGAGCGGCACCCGGTGCCCCTCCATGCGCTCGATCTCGGCGGCGATCGCCTCGGCGAGCGGCACGCCGCGGGTGCGGATGCCGACCAGCATCAGGTCGGAGACTCCCCGGTTGCGCTCGCTGATCTCGCCCGCCATCCGCCGAATCGCCCGCGCCATCTGCTCGGCGTCGAGGATGGTCGTCTTCGGCGTCAGGTCGGTGGCCATCTGGCCCTCCGGGGCTCTCCGGGTCCGCGGCATCCTACGATCCGGCGCCTGCCTTGTCAACGCGCGAACGGGCGCTTTCCGGGCGGTTTCGCGCTGCTCGCTTTGGGGGTTCCCAACGCAAATGCTTTATGCTACGATGCCAACAGCTTTTTGGTCTTAGTTCGCATTGCGGTGTTACGCCCAACTTGCGCAAAGGAGCTTGACGCGTGAACGTGAAAAGACTGCCGCTGTACGTCCTCGCATTCGCCACCCTCTCCGCGACCGCGGCCCAGGCAGAGGATCTCTCCTTTGTGCTGGTTCCCACCATCAGCCCCGGCGTGACGGTCACCAAGGTGGAGATGGTGAGGACCGACCTCACGCTCACCAACGTGCAGGCCACCTATGTCGGCGACGGCCAGTCGGCCATCGACAAGGCGGCGACCACCCTCAAGGCCTTCGTCGGCCCGTCCACCTCGAGGCCGAACCCGCTGCTCAACCTGACGGCGATCACGCCCGCCGGCGGCATGGTGATGCTCTCGCCGGTGGCGGGCCTGGTCCCGGTGGAAGTCTCGATGGAGGTGGAGCAGGCGCCGGTGAGAACCGCCTGGAAGCTGCCGTTGCTCTCCGAGAGCGACTTCTTCCCCGCGGGCTCGACGGTCTACGTGCTGAACCTGGTGAAGGCCACCGACGCGGCGAGCAACCTGCAGCTGTACAACATCGGCACCCTCGCCGCCACCTGCAGCGTCAAGGTGATGCGCCCGAAGGGCTCGGTCATCGAGGAGCGTGACGGCATCACCGTTCCCGCGGTCGGCGTCACCGGCATCCCCGACATCCTCAGCAAGGTGCCGGCCGCCGTCGCGGAAGGCATCAACGTCGCGGTCACCTGCGACATGCCGTTCTACGCGCTCGGCGCCTACCCGGCCACCAACCGCTGGAACAGCCGGGTCGAGTACCCGGTCACCACGCTGCCGACCGGCTTGAGCGCGGTCACCCTGGACAGCCGGCCGGGCACCTTCTTCCGCGTCGTTCAGGGCAACTCGGACCTCCACATCCCGGTGAATCTCGATCCCGACACCCACTACCACCGCCTGAGCATCGACTTCGACGTGGCGGTGAAGGACCCGAACGGCTTCGTCGTCTTCCGCAACGTCATCGGCATGTTCCGGCACGGCGGCCGCCGGTTCGGCAAGACCCTGTACTTCGGGAGCTTCGAGAACTTCGGCAAGCAGAAGTACGTCATCGACGTCGGCACGCCGTTCATCGAGACGACGCTGAAGCGGAACTTCCCGCTGCGGGGCGGCCACACCTACCACTTCAGCATCACCCTCAACAACGACCAGCGGTCGCTCCACTACGTCATCACCAACGAGAGCGGCGGCGTGGTGACGGACATCCTGGGCGGCCTGTACAACGACTTCAACGTCTTCCAGGGCAACGCTCCGATCATCGAGATCGGCCTGGGCGGCGTCGCCGACAACGCCTACTTCCCGCCGTTCGGCTGGGCCTTCCGGAACTTCCAGCTGGTCGCGACCAAGTAGCGCCTCGCCGCCAGCCACGCGTGCATCCCCGGGCCCGTCCCCGCTGGTTCCCAAGCCAGCGGCGACGGGCTCGTCGCATTTCGGCCGCCGCAAGCTGCCCTGGACAGGTCCCGGCCCGCCCCGTAAGATGAGTCGCCCTATGTCCCGCAAGCGCCGCACTGCCTCGCGTCCGCGGCCTGCTCCGCCGCCGGCCGCCAGCCCTCCAGCCGCCGGCGGCGGCACCGGTGGGCCGCTCTCCGCCCCGGGCTTTTTTCGCCGCAACCGCCGCGAGATCACCTTCCTGGTGCTCTTCGTGCTGCTGCTCGGCGGCAGCTTCACCCTGATCTCGATCAACTGGATCAACGATCACGTCATCGAGCCCTTCACCGGCGGCATCGCGCGCCTGAGCGGCGCCGTCCTCAACCTCCTCGGCCAGCACGTCGCCCTGCGCGGCACCGTCATCCAGGGGCCGCACTTCGCGGTCAACATCCGCAACGGCTGCAACGGCGTCGAGGCGATGCTGATCTTCCTCTCGGCGGTGCTCGCCTTCCCCGCCTCTTGGCGCTCGCGCCTCGCCGGCCTGGCGCTCGGCATCCTCGCGATCCAGGCCGTCAATCTGGTGCGAGTCGTCAGCCTCTACCTGACGGGCGCCTACCTGCCCCGCTTCTTCGACGCCTCGCACACGGTGATCTGGCAGAGCGTGGTCATCCTCTGCGGGGTGCTGCTCTGGGTCTTCTGGGCCAACCGCCTGCCGCCGCGCGACGAGCCGGCCACCTGACCCGTCACCCGTCCGTGCCTGCGAGGAGACAGGCCGCGCCGGCGCCGCTGACGCCCCGCCGCTGGACCGCGCTGCTGATCCGCAACACCCTGCTCTGGATGGTGCCGGTCGCGGTGCTCTGGTGGCTGGCGACGCCGGTCTACAACCGCGTGCTGCTGCGTAGCGCCGGCGGCATCCTCTACCTCGTCGAGCACCCGGCGGTGACCGACCTGCCGGCCAAGGGCGACCACGACGCCTACATCGTGCGGCGCGACTTCCCGCCGGCCCACAGCCTGGTCTACCCCTTCCGCGTCAGCGACGTCCACTTCCACCTGCTGCTGCTCGGCGCCCTCTTCCTGGCGGTGCCCGCCATCCCCTGGCGCGAGCGGCTCGGCAACCTCGCGGCGGCCGGAATCATCACCATCGCCTACGACGTCCTGCTGGTGGTGTTCATCGTCGAGTCCGCCTACGCCACTCGCCTCGGCGCCTGGAGCCTCGCCCACTACGGCGCCTTCGCCCGCAACTTCTACGGCCTCGGCAAGCACCTGCTCGATCTCCCCTTCAAGCTCGCGCTGCCGCTGCTCCTCTGGTGCGCCTTCTACCTGCCGCGCCTGCGCGCCGCCTCTCCCGCCGCCACTTCCGAGAAGTCATAGAGAAATCACAAAGAATCTGTCGCCGCGGGTAAAGAATCCTGACGGCGGCCGCGCCGCCGCCACGCTGATTGCTACCAGCCGCCCGAGGCGCCGCCGCCGCCGAAGCTCCCTCCGCCGCCGGAGAAGCCGCCGCCGGAGCTGCCGGAGCCGCCGCCGGAGAAGAAGCCGCCGCTCGATCCCGTGCCGGCGACGATGCCGCCCCAGAAGCCGCCGCGCTGCTTGCCGGACTGCACCGGGGCGCCGCGCCTCAAGACCTTCACGATCGGGAAGCCGACCAGCCACAGGCCGGTGAGCGCGAGCGCCGCGGCCGGGCCGGCGAAGGCGAACGGGAACGCCAGGTAGAAAGGCACCAGGAAGACGTAGAGGAACCAGCTCTGGGCGCCGCGGGTGGCGAGCGCGAGCAGCGAGAAGACGCCGACCACGACCAGGAAGATGAGCCCGAAGACGATGCGGGAGCCGATCGGCATCGCGCCAGCCGCCGGCGCCGCGGGCCGCGCCGGCAGCGGCTGCCCGTGCAGGACCTTGACGATGGCGTCCACGCCCTGCTCGACGCCGCCGTCGAAGTCGCCTTGGCGGAACCGCGGGCGGATCACCCCGTCGATGATCTCGTTGCTGCGCAGGTCGCTCAGCGTCCCCTCGAGACCGTAGCCCACCTCGATGCGCAACTTGCGGTCGTTGCGCGAGATCAGCAGCAGGATGCCGTTGTCCTTGCCCTTCTGCCCCAGCTTCCAGGTCTGCGCGACCTTGATCGAGTACTCCTCGAGCGGCTCGCCGTCGAGGCTGTGGACGATCAGCACCGCCACTTGGTCGCCGCTTTCCCGCTCGAGCGCGGCGAGCTCGCCGTCGATCCGCTGCCGGGCCGCCGCCGAGAGCAGGCCCGCCTCGTCGACCACCCGCCCCGAGAGGTACGGGATTTCCTTCGCCGGAGCCGCAAGCGCGACCAGCAGCGCGATGGCGGCGGCAGGGACCGCGGCTGCCCGCCGCGCGGGGTCCCGGCCTGCCAGGCACCGGCCCGCCGCGCCGAGCGCCACCGCGCCGGTCGCCGCGCGTCTCGAGAGGGAGCGTCGCCCGCGCGCCACCGTCATCTACGGCTCTCCCTGCCGGAGCTCATCGCTCAGGTGGTCCCCGGGCTCGCCTTCGCGCCCGGCCGGGTGCCGGAGCCCGTGGCGGACCAGCAGCTCGCCGCCATCGCGGATCGCCGCGGCGAGCGCCGCCCCCGGATCGCCGCGGCGGATCCCCTCGACGATCCGCGCCACCATCCCCTCCCACTCCCCGTCCGCCACCCGCGCATGGATGCCGCTGTCGGCGAGCACCACCACGCGACGCTCGAACAGCGAGACGAAAATGAGGATGCCAGTGCGCTCGGCAGTCCGGAACACCTCCTGCTCGACGAAGGCCGCCGCGGCGCGCTGCCGCGTGCGCCGCTCGATCAGCTCGGCGCCGGCCAGCCAGCGACGCAGCGCCGGCACGAGGTGCACCGCGAGCAGCGCCAGGGCTCCCCCCGCCGCCGGCGGCAGCACCATCCAGAAGAGCGGCTGCCCACCCCAGAAGCCGGCCCAGCGGTGCACGACCCAGGCGGCGAGCGCCGCCGTCATCGCGCCGAACGCCGCGCCCTTCCACGCCGCGTCCGGATAGGGATCGCTGGCCGGCACCACGTAGGGCACGATCTCGCCGCAGCTCTCCGCCTCCGCGGTCGCCACCGCCTGCCGCACGGCTTCCAGATCGGACGCGCTGAACCCGGACAGTGCCATGAATGGGGAGATCCAGGCGGGATCTTACACGACAGCGTCCGCACCCACGGACGAGGCCCCTCCCTCTCCCGGCGTCCCTTGGGACGGGGCCCCCGAAGTCCGAGGTCGGTTCCCTCCAAGGCCCCGTCCCGAGGGACGCCGGGGGGAGGGAGAGGCCTCGTCCGCCTCGTCCACGCCGGCTGGACAGTCCGCTGCGGCGCGCCTAGACTCTCGCCGATGACGGAGAGGCCAACGACCGGCGGCGACCCATGGCCGAGGTGACGCTGCGGCACGTTCACAAGAGCTTCGGCCCGGTGACGGTCATCGAGGACCTCGACCTCGACGTCGAGGACCACGAGTTCATGGTGCTGGTGGGGCCCTCGGGCTGCGGCAAGTCCACCGCGCTGCGGATGATCGCCGGGCTCGAGGAGGCCACCGGCGGCACCATCGAGATCGGCGGCCGAGTGGTGAACGACGTGCCGCCGAAGGACCGCGACATCGCCATGGTGTTCCAGAGCTACGCGCTCTACCCGCACATGACGGTGCGCGAGAACCTCGAGTTCGGGCTCAAGATCCGCAAGACGCCGGCGCCCGAGATGGCGCGGCTGGTCGGCGAGACGGCGGCGATCCTCGGCCTCGGCGACTACCTGGACCGCAAGCCGAAGCAGCTCTCCGGCGGCCAGCGCCAGCGCGTCGCGGTGGGCCGCGCGATCGTCCGCCAGCCCGCGGTCTTCCTCTTCGACGAGCCGCTCTCGAACCTCGATGCCAAGCTGCGGGTGCAGATGCGGGCGGAGATCTCGCGGCTGCAGAAGCAGCTGCGGACCACGACCGTCTACGTCACCCACGACCAGGTCGAGGCGATGACCATGGGCCACCGCATCGCCGTCATGCAGAAGGGCAAGCTGCAGCAGGTCGGCACCCCGCTCGAGGTCTACGAGCGGCCCGCCAACCTCTTCGTCGCCGGCTTCATCGGCACGCCGCCGATGAACTTCCTTCCCGGCGTCCTCTCCGGCCTCACCGGCCTCGCCGGCGACACCGCGACGGCGGCCGTCGCCACCGGTGGCCTCGAGCTGCGCCTGCCGGCCGGCCTCGGCGCCGCCACCCGCGGGCAGGACGGCCGCCGGGTGGTCGTCGGCATCCGCCCCGAGAACCTGCGCGAGCCGGGCTGGGGCGGCGGCGCCCGCGGCGGCGGAGAGCCGGCGCTGCAGCCGCTCACCGCGCGCGTCGAGTTCGTCGAGCCGCTCGGCCACGAGGTCATCGTCCACGGCCGGGTGGGCGACCACTTGCTGATCGCCAAGGTCGATCCTCACCGCGCGCCGGCGACGGGGACCGAGCTGGCGATGGCGCTCGAGACCGACGCGGTCCACCTCTTCGACGCCGCCAGCGAGCAGCGCATCGCGGCGGCTCCTCGAGGCACGTCCCGGTAATGTCGGAGCGCCTTTGCCTCCCTCGCTGCCCTTTGGGCGAGGGTCTGAGTCGAGAAGGAGCCGGCGGACGACTGCGGACCCTCGCCCAAAGGGCGGCGAGGGAGGCAAGGGCGCTCCGACACTACCGACGCGCGTTGTTCGGCCGCCACCAAATCTGGTAGTCTTCTCCTCGGCTGGCCCCCAGGTATTGCGGTCCCATCGCCGACGAGCGGCAAGCGACCGGTGGCCGCCGGGACAGGCCCATTCCCGGGCCTTCACCTTGGATCGAGGTCTATGCTGAAAGTCGAGTCGCTCGAGATCTCCGGCTTCAAGTCGTTCGTCGATCCGGTCACCGTGGAGCTCGCCGGCGGCATCACCGCCATCGTCGGCCCCAACGGCTGCGGCAAGAGCAATCTCTCCGAGGCGATGACCTGGGTGCTCGGCGAGCAGAGCGCCAAGTCGCTGCGCGGCGGCACCATGGAGGACGTCATCTTCAACGGCGCCGAGAGCCGCAAGCCGCTGGGCATGGCCGAGTGCACCCTGACCCTGCGCACCGACCCCTCCTTTCCCCGCGCCGAGGAGGGCCGCATCACCATCGGGCGGCGCGTCTTCCGCGGCGGCGAGAGCCAGTACCGCCTGAACGGCAGGGTCGTCCGCCTGAAGGAGATCAAGGACCTGCTGATGGACACCGGGCTGGGCATCCGCGCCTACTCGGTCATCGAGCAGGGCAAGATCGGCATGATCCTGTCCGGCAAGCCGCAGGAGCGCCGCAAGCTCCTCGAGGAGGCGGCCGGCATCACCCGCTACAAGGCGCGCAAGAACGTCGCCGAGCTGAAGCTGCAGGAGGCGACCGCCAACCTGCTGCGCCTCGACGACGTCATCTCCGAGGTCGAGCGCGCCCTGCGCTCGCTCAAGCGCCAGGCATCCGCCGCCCGCCGCTACCAGGAGGCGGAGCGCGAGTACCGCGGCCTGCTGGCGCGCGTCCTGGCCGGCCGCCACCGGTTGCAGAGCGCCCGCCTGGCCGAACTGCGCACGCGGCTCGACGCCGCGACCGCCCACGAGGCGGCCATCGCCGCCGACCTGCACCGCGACGAGGCGGCGCTCGCCGCCGGCCGCGAGCGCCTCGAGGAGCTGGCGAGCGAGGTCGCCTCGCGCCACCAGCGGGTCGCCGATCTCGCCGCCACCATCCAGGGGCGGCAGGAGTTCCTCAAGGCCAACCGCCAGACGCTCGCCGAGATCGGCGAGCGGGCCGCCCAGGACCGCGCGCTCGCCGAGCGCCGCGAGCAGGAGACGGCGGGCCAGGCGGAGTCCCTGGCCGAGCTCGAGGAGCGGCGCGGCGAGCTGCTCGCGGAGCGGACGCGCGCCGCCGCGGCGGTCGACGCCGAGGAGCGGCGGATCGCCGACGCCGAGCGCGACCTCGCGCTGGCGGCGGCCCGCGTCGAGGCCCTGCGCGCCGAGCTGCTGCACGCCGCGGCCGCGGTCGCCGGCCTGCGCCAGCGCCTGCAGCAATCACAGATCGAGCTCGAGCGCGGCAACTTCCGCCAGCATCACCTCGAGGAGGAGCTCGCCCGCCGCGCCCATGAGCTACGGCAGGCCGCCGAGGCGCTGGACGTCGCGCGCGAGCGCACCGCCGCGGTCGACGGCAGCCTCGCCGCCCGCGTCGAGGAGCAGCAGCGCGTCGGCGCCGTCCTCGAGGCGACCCTGCGGCGCGAGGCCGAGGCCGCCGACCGCAAGCGCGCGCTGGAAGGCGACATCCACGGCGCCCGCCAGCGCCAGCGCCTGCTCGCCGACCTGGCGCGCGCCCACGCCGAGCAGCGCGGCGTCCTGCTGGCCGCGCTCGGCGACGCCGGCCTTGCCAACCCCGCCTTCCTCGCCGAGCAGGCGCACGCGGCCCTCGGCTGGGAGCGCAGCCTCGACGTCTACCTGGGCGGGCTGACCGACGCCGTGCTGCTGCCGCCGGGCGCCAGCGCCCTGGAGCTGGCCCGCGCCCTGGCCGGCCGCTCGCGCGCCATCCTCCTCGAGACCGCCGCGCCCGCGGCCGAGGAGCCCGCGGCCGCGGAGCTGCCGGGCCACTCGCAGGTCGCCGACCCGGCCGATCCGGAGATATTGCTGTCGCTGGGCGAAGCGCTGCGCCTGCCGGCGGCCCTCGCCGCCGCGCTGCCGCCCGCCTACCTGGTGCGCTCCGCCGCCGACGCCGAGCGCCTCGCCCGCCGCCATCCGGGCGTCGCCTTCCTCTCCCGCGAGGGCGTCTGGGTGCAAGCCGGCACCTTCCACGTCGAGGGCGAGACCGTGACCCCCGGCGTGCTCGAGCGCGAGAGCGAGCTGGCGGCTCTCGAGCGCGCCATCCCCGAGCTCGAGACCGAGCACGGCCGCGCCGCCGCCGAGCTGGACCGCTTGGTGGCGCAGCGCGCCGCCCTCGCCGGCGACGCCAATCGGCTGCAGAACGAGACCTCCCAGCTGCGCCAGGAGCTGGCCGTCGGCCGCGCCCGCGAGGAGGACGCCGCGGCGCGACATCGCCGCCTCGAAGCCGAGCGCGAGAGCCTGTCCGTCGAGCAGCTCGAGACCCTGCGCGACCTCGAGCGCGTCGCCGAGCACCGCGCCCGGGTGGAGCGGGAGCTCGCCGCCGCCGAGCAGAGCCACGTCGCGGTCGAGGAGAGCCTCGAGCGCGCCGTCCAGGAGCAGGAGTCGGCCCGCGAGGCGCGCGAAGCCCTGCGCACCGCCAGCGCCGGCCACCGCAGCCGCCTCGAGCTGCTCGACGAGCGCCTCGTCTCGCACGACCGCGAGGTGGCGCGCCTCGGCGCCGAGGTGGAGAACGGCAGGCGCCAGGTGGCCGCGTGGCGCGAGGAGGCCGACCGCCTGGGGGCGCGCCGCGGCCAGCTCGACGCCGCCCTCGCCCACGCCGAGACCGAGCTGCAGCAGGCGCTCGAGCAGCGCGACACGGCCGAGGACGCGGTGCTGTCGGAGCAGGAGGACCTCGACGCCCACCGCCAGGAGGTGCGCGACCTCGACGAGCGCCTCGCCGGCCACCGCGCCCGCCGCGACCAGGTGCGCACCGAGATCGAGGAGCTGCGCGTCGCCGGCGCCGGCCTGCGCCAGGACGCCGAGCACGTCGCCATGACCTACCGCGAGCACTTCGGCGAGGAGCTGCCCTCCCACCCCGGCCATTCCGGAGAGACGGCCGGCGCCCAGGCCCAGGCCCCGGACGTCCCGGACACCGGCGACCTCGCCGAGCTCGAGGCCGAGCTGGCCCGCTGCAAGGCGATCCTCGAGCGCCTGGGGCCGGTCAACCTCCTCGCCGTCCAGGAGCACGACGAGCAGGAGGAGCGCCAGCGCTTCCTGACCACCCAGCGCGCCGACGTGGCGCAATCCGTCGACAGCTTGCGGCGCACCATCCGCGAGATCAACGAGGCTTCGAGCGAGCGCTTCCGCGCCACCTTCGAGCTGGTCAACCAGAGCTTCGGCGCGGTCTTCGCCCGCCTCTTCCGCGGCGGCGAGGCCGAGATGCGCCTGATGGACGACGAGGACGTGCTCGAGAGCGGCATCGAGATCGTCGCCCGCCCCCCCGGCAAGCGCCTGCAGAACCTGATGCTGCTCTCCGGCGGCGAGAAGGCGCTGACCGCCATCGCCCTGCTCTTCGCCCTCTTCCAGACCAAGCCCTCGCCGTTCTGCATCCTCGACGAGGTCGACGCCCCCTTGGACGACGTCAACACCGTGCGTTTCGTCGACCTGCTGCGCGACCTGGCCGGCGACACCCAGTTCATCATCATCACCCACAACAAGATCACCATGGAGGTCGCCGGCTGCCTCTACGGCGTCACCATGGAAGAGAAGGGCGTCTCGAAGCTCGTCGCCGTCGAGCTCGACGACCTCCAGCCCGCCGAGCCCCGCCGCGCCACGGCCTGATCCTGCCGCGGCCGAACGACCCGCGGCCCGTGGGGTGCGACACCGTCCCGGCCTACTCGTACCGCAGCGCCGCCATCGGCGACGTGTCGGCGGCGCGGCGCGCGGGGAGGAAGCCGGCGAGCAGAGCGACGGTGACCAGCGCCAGGGTCGCGACGGCGACCGTGGCCGGGTCGAAGGCGGCGAGGCCGTAGATCTGGCTGGCCGCCAGCCTGGTGGTGGCGAGGGCTGCCGCGAGGCCGGCCGCGACGCCGATGGCGATCAGCCGCAGGGTGTCGCCGAGGACCAGGGCCAGCACCCTGCCGCGCGCCGCGCCGAGGGCCATGCGCAGGCCGATCTCGCCGGTGCGGCGGGCGACGCTGTAGGACATGACGCCGTAGAGGCCGATCGCCGCGAGCAGCAGCGCCAGCGCGCCGAAGAACCCGGTCAGCCGGGCGATGGTGCGCTCGCGCGCCAGCGAGCGGTCGAGCTGCTCGTTCATGCTGAGCGTGCCCAGCACCGCCAGCCGCGGCTCCGCCTCGGCGACGGCGAGGCGCAGGCCGCCCGCCACCGCCGCCTCGGAGGCCGTGGCGGCGACGCGCAGCTCGAGGTCGCGCAGGCTCTCCGGGTTCTGCGCCACGGGCAGATAGATCATCGGCGGCGTCCTCTCGCCGAGCTCGTTGTACCTGGCGTCTCGCGCCACCCCGACGATCTCGTAGTCGCGGGCCTGGCCGGGCTCGAAGCCGAGACGCTCGCCGATTCCCGGGCGGTTCGGGAAGAACTTGCGCACCAGGGCCCGGTTGACGATCGCCACCTTGGGCGCTCCCCGGCGGTCGCGCGGCTCGAAGCCGCGGCCGAGCACGAGCGGCATCCCGGCGGTCGCGAAGTAGTGCGGCGTCACGACGGTGACATGCGCGGACAGCGCATGACCCGGAGGCGCGGCGCCGGGCAGGTAGACCTCGGCGACCGTCTTCGACGGCGTCAGCAGGCGGAACTGCGACAGGCTGGCCGACCGCACCCCGGGGACGGCCTCCAGGCGCCCGACCAGGCGGTCGTAGGCGGCCACCAGGCGCGCGTCGTCGTAGCCGAGCAGACGGGGATTGATCTCCGCCAGCACCAGCCGCTCGCGGTCGAAGCCGGGATCGAGCCGCACCAGGTTCTGCAGGCTGCGCACGAACAGCCCGGCGCCGATCAGCAGCAGCAGCGACAGCGCGATCTGCGCCGCGACCAGCGCGCGGCCGAGCGGCAGCCGGCGGCCGCCGTGCCAGCCCCCGCCGGCCCCGCGGTGGCCGCCAGCGTCGCGGCCGCCTCCCGCTCCCCGCGCGGATCGCGCCCCGTGAAGCCGTCCCGGCCCACCGCCCAGCGCCGCCCGGGCACCCTCCTTGAGGGCCGAGGCCAGGTCGATGCGGGTCGCCCGCAGCGCCGGCGCGAGGCCGAAGCCGACGCCCGTCGCCGCGGCGACCGCGACGGCGAAGACCAGCTTCCGCGGATCGAGCGCCACGTCGAGCTGCACGGGGACGCCTTCCGAGGAGACCAGGACGAGCAGCAGGCGGCTCCCCCACGCGCCGAAGAGCAGCCCGAGCGCGCCGCCCAGCCCGGCGAGCAGCAGGCTCTCGGTCAGCAGCTGGCGCACCAGCCGCCGCTGGCCGGCGCCGATCCCGAGGCGCACCGCCATCTCCCGGCGCCGGCCGTCGGCGCGCGCCAGCAACAGGTTCGCGACGTTGGCGCAGGCGATCAACAGCACCAGGCCGGCGGCGGCGCCGAGCATCATCAGCGGCCGGGTCAGCTCCGCGCGCCAGTTCGCCATCCCCCGCTCTCCCGGTGACAACCTCAGCGTCTGCGCCGCCACCATCCGCGCCGTCTCGGGATCCGGATGGCTCGCCAGCTGCGCCTGCTTGGTGCGCTCGAAGATCACTCCTAGCATCGCGTTCGCCTGCTGGATGCTCACTCCCGCCCGGCGCCGCGCCAGCAGGCGCAGCCAGTGGACGTTGACCTGGTTCCAGACCGGCTGCGCCGGGTCCTCCGGCCCGTCGGAAGCCTGGTTGGAGTGGTACCTGACCCGGTCCCGCATGGTGATCGGAAGGTAGACGTCCGTCGCGCCGTCGACGAAGGCGCCGTTGAAGCCGCGCGGGGCGACGCCCACCACGGTGACCTGCACGCCGTTGACCTCCAGGGCCTGGCCGACGACGCCGCGGTCGCGGCCGAAGCGGCGTTCCCAGTAGCCATAGCCGAGCACCGCCACGGGGTAGTCCCCGGGCAGGTCGTCCTCGGCGGCGGTGAAGGTCCGCCCCGCGGCCGCGCCGACTCCCATCACCGAGAAGAGATTGCCCGACACCAGCTCGGCGGAGGCGGTCTCCAGCGCGTCGACGCCCGCTCCGCCGCTCGCCGCGGCCGGCGCCGGCCGCGGGCGCTGCGGCCGCACCACCGCCCGGAAGTCGTAGGTCACCGCCGCCACGCCGGCGCAGACCGCCGCCGAGTCGGCGAGCCGGCGGTACGCGGAATACGAGAAGTACGGGTTGTCGTCGCCATTCTCGTGGCGCTGCAGCACCACCAGCCGATCCGCCCGCGGCACCGGCAGCGGCGCGAGCAGCAGGGCGTCGACGACGCTGAAGATGGCGGTGTTGGTGCCGATCCCGAAGGCCAGCGACAGCAGCGCCACGGCCGTGAACCCGGGGCTCTTGCGCATCATCCGCAGCGCGTACCGCAGGTCCTGCCCCAGCGTCTCAAGCGCCGGCAAGCCGCGCCGCGCCCGCATCTCCTCCTTGAGCGACTCGACCGACCAGCCCGGCCCCGCCGCCGGCCCGAGAGCCGCCCGCGCGGCCCGCCGCGCCGCCTCCGGGCTCATCCCGCGCGCCTCGTTCTCGCGCGCCTGCATCTCCAGGTGGAATCCCAGCTCCACGTCCAGCCGCTCCTCGAGCTGGCGCCGGCGGAACAGGCCGAGGCAACGGACGCCCCAGCTACGCAAGGTCCGCATCGAGCTCTCCTTGCTCATTCATGGCGCAGCGCCCCCATCGGATCGATCTGGGCGGCCCGGCGCGCCGGCAGGAACCCGGCGGCGAGCGCGACGGCGACCATCGCCAGCGTCGCCGCCGCCACCGTCGCCGGGTCGAAGGCGCTCAACCCGAACAGCTGGCTGGCGGCCAGGCGGGTGGCGGCCACGGCGGCTACCAGGCCTGCCGCGACGCCGGCGCCGATCAGCAGCGCGGTGTCGCGCATCACCAGCCCCAGCACCTGGGCGCGCGGCGCTCCCAGCGCCATCCGCAAGCCGATCTCGTTGGTGCGCCGGGCCACGCTGTACGACATCACACCGTACAACCCGATCGCCGCCAGCAGCAGCGCCAGCGCTCCGAAGAAGCCGGTCAGGCGGGCCACCGCCCGCTCGCGCGCCAGCGACCGCTCGACCTGCTCGCCCATGGTGATGACGCTGAAGACCGGCAGGTTCGGCTCGACCTCGGCGATCGCTCGCCGGAGCGCCGCGATCGCGCCCGCCTGCACCGGACCCTCCTGGCCGCCGGCCAGCCGCACCTCGAGATCGCGCAGCGCGCGGGGACGCTGCGCCACCGGCAGGTAGGCGGTCGGCGGCGGCGCGTCGCCGAGATGGATGGACCTGACGTTGCGGACCACGCCGACGATCTCGAGATTGCGGCTGTTGCCGGGCGGCCCGAAGCCGAAGCGCTGGCCCAGGACGCTCGCCGCGCCCCGCGAGCGCGCCTCGTCCGACGCCGCCGCCGGCGTCGCCGATCTCGCCGACGCCACCGATGTCGCCGCGTTCGCCGCCGCCGTACCCCTCCCGAGCGTCGCGGCGCGCGGCCAGAAGCGGCGCACCATCGCCTCGTCGACGATCGCCACCTTCGGCGCCCCCAGGCGGTCGGCCGGCCCGAAGGCGCGGCCGGCGACCAGGGGCAGGCCCAGGGTCTCGAAGTAGCGCGGCGTCACCACCCGCTGCTCCACGTCCATGTCCTCGTCCGGCCGCGGCGTGTAGCCGGGAAGGACGACGTTCTCGTCCCAGCTGCTGCCGCTGAGCAGGCGGAGGTCGGAGAGGCTGGCGGAGCGCACGCCCGGCACCGCCTCGAGGCGCTCGACCAGGCGCGGGTAGAGGGCGGTCAAGTGATCGTCGTCGTAGCCCAGCAGGAGCGGGTTGATCGCCACCAGCACCAGGTTGCCGGTCACGACTCCGGTGTCGACCTCCATCAGGTTCCGCAGGCTTCCCAGGAACAGGCCGGCACCGATCAGCAGCACCAGCGACAGGCCGATCTGTGCCGCCACCAGCATCCGCCCGAGCCTGCCGCCCCTGCCGCCGGCACCGCCGCCGCCCGCACCGGCCCCCATCCCGCCGCCGATCGCGCCGGCCCCTTCCTTCAGGCTCGCGGCCAGATCGACGTGTGTCGCCTGTAGCGCCGGCGCCAGGCCGAAGCCGATGCCGGTCGCGAGCGCCATCCCCAGGGCGAAGGCGAGCAGCCGCCAGTCGAGGCCGACGTCGAGCGGGATCGGACTGGCGCTCCGCGACGCCAGCCCGAGCAGCAGCCGGCTGCCCCAACCGGCGCCGGCGACTCCGAGGGCGCCGCCCAGGCCGGCAAGCAGCAGGCTCTCGGTCAGCAGCTGGCGCAGCAGCCGGCCGCGGCCGGCGCCGATGCCCAGCCGCAGCGCCATCTCCTTCCGGCGCCGGTCGGCGCGCGCCAGCAGCAGGTTGGCGAGGTTGGCGCAGGCGATCACCAGCACCAGGCCGGAGACCGCCATCAGGATGAGCAGCGGCCGGGTGAGCGACGGCCGCAGGCGCGAGAGCCCGCGCGCGGCCGGCTCGAGCAACACCCTCTCGTCCATCAGCTGCCGGCGGTCCCGTTCGGTGGAAGCGCCATGGGTCACGAGTCGAGCGGCCTTGTCGCGCTGGAACAGGACGTTGAGCACCGCGCTCGCCCGGTCCACGCTCACCCCGGGCCGGCGGCGCGCCAGCAGCAGCAGCCAGTGGTCGTTGACCTGCTCGAAGATCGATCGACCGGGCAGATCGGGGCCGTCGCTCTCGATCGCGCCCCGGTACTTGACGAGCTCGCGCAGGGTGACCGGCAGGAAGAGGTCCGGGGCCTCGTCGGCGACCGCGCCGTGGAAGCCGCGCCGCGCGACGCCGATCACGGTCACCGGCAGGCCGTTGACCTGCAGCGCCCGCCCCACCACGTTCGGGTCGCGGCCGAAGCGCCGCTGCCAGTAGCCGTGGCTGATCACGGCCACCGGATGCCCGCCGGGCACCGCGTCCTCCTCGGCGAGGAACGAGCGCCCCGCCGCCATGCCGGCGCCGAGCGCCGAGAAGAAGTTTCCGGACACCAGCTGGGCGGTGGCGGTCTCGAAGGCCTCGCCGGCGGCCGCCGGAGAGAGCGGTCCCCGCGGAGCCGGCGGCGGCGCCGGAACCGGCGACCCCGGCGACCCCGGCGACCCCGGCGGCCCCAGAGCCGCCCGCGGAGCCAGCGGGCGCACCACCGCGAGGAAGTCATGGGTCGTCGCCATCACTCCCGAGCACACCGGCGCCTGCTGCAACAGGCGCCAGGCCGGGTAGGAGAACAGCGGCATCGGATCGCCGCGCCGGCTCTTCGCGAGCACCACCAGGCGCTCGGCGCCCGCGACCGGCAGCGACTTGAGCAGCAGGGCGTCGACGACGCTGAAGATGGCGCAATTGGTGCCGACGCCGAAGGCCATCGAGAGCAGCGCCACGGCCGTGAACCCGGGGCTCTTGCGCATCATCCGCAGCGCGTACCGCAGGTCCTGCCCCAGCGTCTCGAGCGCCGGCACGCCGCGCCGCGCCCGCATCTCCTCCTTGAGCGACTCGACCGACCAGCCCGGCCCCGCCTCCGGCCCCAACGCCGCCCGCGCCGCCCGCCGCGCCGCCTCCGGGCTCATGCCGCGCGCCTCGTTCTCGCGCCCCTGCATCTCCAGGTGGAATCCCAGCTCCGCGTCCAGCCGCTCCTCGAGCTGGCGCCGACGGAACAGGCCGAGCAACCGGACGCCCCAGCTACGCAGAGCCCGCATCGATCCCTCCTCGCCGAGAGAACCCGAAGGGGATGGCCTGGCGGTCATTCATGGCGCAGCGCCACCATCGGATCGATCTCGGCGGCCCGGCGCGCCGGCAGGAACCCCGCGGCGAGCGCGACGGCCACCATCGCCAGCGTCGCCGCCGCCACCGTCGCCGGGTCGAAGGCGCTCAACCCGAACAGCTGGCTGGCCGCCAGGCGGGTGGCGGCCACGGCGGCAACCAGGCCTGCCGCCACGCCGGCGCCGATCAGCAGCGCGGTGTCGCGCATCACCAGCCCCACCACCCGGCCGCGCGGCGCTCCCAGCGCCATCCGCAGGCCGACCTCGTTGGTGCGCCGGGCCACGCTGTACGACATCACGCCGTACAACCCGATCGCCGCCAGCAGCAGCGCCAGCAGCCCGAAGAACCCGGCCAGCCGGGCCACCGCCCGCTGCGGCGCCAGCGACTGATCGATCTGCTCGCTCATGGTGGCGACCCGCGGCACCGGCAGGCCGGGGGCGACCTCGCCGATGACCCGCCGCAACTCGGCGCCGACCGCCGGCGTGGCGCCGGCCGCCACCCGCACCTCGACGTCGTGCAACTCGGCCGGCTGCTGATCGACCGGCAGGTACACCATCGGCCGCCCGTCCAACCCCAGCCGGAAGTACTTGGCGTCCCTGACCACGCCCACGATCTCGAGGTCGCGGCCTTGCTTCGGGTTCGTGAACCCGAAGCGCCGGCCCACGGCGTCCGCCAGGGGCGCCACGCCGGCGCGATCGGCGCCGCCTGCCCCGCCAGCGCCTCCCGCGCTGCCAGCACCGCCCACGCCTCCCGCGGCCGGATGCCGCAGGTACCGGCGGACGAACGTCTCGTTGACAACCACCACCCTGGGCGCCCCCTGCCGATCGCGGGCGCCGAAGCCGCGGCCGGCCAGCAGCGGCATGCCCACGGTCTGGAAGTAGCCGGGCGTCATCATGGTCTCGTAGGTCCACAGCTCCTCGTCGGGGCGCGGGGTGTAACCTGGCAGCGAGATCGAGCTGCGGGTGGCCGAATCGCCGAGCAGGCTGTACAGCGAGAGGCTGGCCGAGCGCACGCCGGGGACGGCCTCCAACCGCTCGACCAGCCGGCGATAGAGGTCTCCGAGGCGCGCCTTGTCGTAGCCGAGCAGGTGCGGGCGGATCGACACCAGCACCAGCCGGTCGCGCTCGAAGCCGGCGTCGACGCCCATCAGGTTCCGCAAGCTGCGCACGAACAGCCCGCCGCCGATCAACAGCACCAGCGACAGGCCGATCTGCACCGCCACCAGCAGCTTGCCGAGCGGCAGCCGGCGAAGGCCCGCACCGCCGCGCCGGCCCCGCTCGCCGCTCGCCAGCGCACCGCCGCCCTCCTTGAGGCTTCCGGCGAGATCCAGCCGCGTCGACTGCAGGGCCGGCGCCAGGCCGAAGATCACCGCGGTCAGCAACGCGACCGCGGCGGCGAAGGCCAGCTTGCGGCCGTCGATCGCCACGTCCAGGACGAGGTCCTGGCTGCCGATCGCGCCGCTCGCCAGCAGCCCGAGCAGGAAGCGGCTTCCCCAGTACGCGAAGAGCAGCCCGAGGGCCCCGCCCAGGCAGGCGAGCAGCAGGCTCTCGGTGAGCAGCTGGCGCAGCAGGCGGCCGCGCCCCGCGCCGATGCCCAGCCGCACGGCCATCTCCCTCTGCCGGCGGCCGGCGCGCGCCAGCAGCAGGTTGGCGACGTTGGCGCAGGCGATCAGCAGCACCAGTCCCGCGACCGCCATGAGGATGAAGAGCGGCGCACCGAGCGTCTCGCGGCTCTCCGCCAGCCCGCGCTCCGCCGGCGCCAGCCGGAGGCGCGTCGCCAGCACGCTGGCGCGCTCCCGCGCATCGGTGTCGGTCGCCGCCTGTGCCTGCTTCTCGCGCTCGAACAGCACGTCGAGCACGGCGCCCGCCTGCTCGACGGTGACTCCCGGCCGCCGCACCGCCACCAGCTGCAGCCAGTGCATGTTCACCTGGTTCCAGACCGGCGCGTCGTAGTCCCGCGGGCCGTCGCTGTAGGCATTGCTGTGATACTTGACCAGGTCCCGCGCGGTGACCGGCAGGAACAGGTCGGGCGCCGCGTCCGCGAAGACGCCCGCGAAGCCCCTCGACACGACCCCCACGACCGCCAGCGGTGCGCCGTCGACCAGCACCACCCGGCCGACGACCCGCGGGTCGCGGCCGAAGGCGCGCTGCCAGAACCCGTAGCTCAGCACCGCCAGCGCATGGGCGCCCGGCTCGGCGTCTTCGGCGGGACCGAAGGCGCGCCCCGCCGCCATCCTGGCGCCGAGCAGCGCGAAGAAGTTGCCGGAGACGAGCTCGGCCGTCGCCGTCTCGGCGGTCGCGAGGGCGGTCGTGCCTGCCGCCGTGCCAGCCGCCGCGCCGGTCGCCGCGCCGGCAACCGCGCCGGCCGTCGTGCCGACCGCGGGCCGCACCTGGACGGAGAACGGGTTGGTGAAGGCCATCACCCCTGTGGTTACCGACCGCGCCGCCGCGAGGTGCCGGTAGGCGGTGTAGGAGAACCACGGCGGCGGGTCGTCGCCGGTGCCGTCGTGCTTGGCGAGCACCACCAGGCGGTTGGCGTCCGGCACCGGCAGCGGCCTCCACAGCAGGGCGTCGGCGACGCTGAAGATGGCGCAGTTGGCGCCGACCCCGAAGGCCAGCGAGAGCAGCACCACCGCCGTGAAGCCGGGGCTCTTGCGCATCATCCGCAGGGCGTAGCGCAGGTCCCGACCGAGCGTCTCGAGCGCCGGCACGCCGCGCCGTGCCCGCATCTCTTCCTTGAGCGACTCGACCGACCAGCCCAGCCCCGCCGCCGGCCCCAGCGCCGCCCGCGCCGCCCGCCGCGCCGCCTCCGGGCTCATGCCGCGCGCCTCGTGGTCGCGCGCCTGCATCTCGAGGTGGAAGCCCAGCTCCTCGTCCAGGCGCGCCTCGAGCTGCCGCCTGCGGAACAGGCTCAGGAAGCGGACGGTCCAGCTACGCAAGGTCCGCATGGGATCCTCCCTGGCGCCCGGAGCTCACCGGTCACGCCGTCAGCAGGCGCCCGATGGCCTCCGAGAAGCGCGCCCAGCGCTCGGTCTCGGCCGCCAGCTGCCGCCGCCCCGCCCGGGTCAGGGAGTAGAACCGCGCCCGGCGGTTGTTGTCGGACGTGCCCCATTCCGAGCCGATCCACCCCTGCTGCTCCAGGCGCAGCAGCGCGGGATAGAGCGACCCCTGGTTGACCTGCAGCACGTCGCGCGAGATCTGCTGGATGCGCTGCGCGATGCCGTACCCGTGCATCGGGCCGAGCGCCAGCGTGCGCAGCACCACCAGGTCGAGCGTCCCGGCCAGCAGCTCGGCCTTCGCGTCCTCGGATCGTTTCTCGTCTCTCATGTTGGTAGACTACAGGTGCTTCATGTAGGTAGTCAACAGGTAAGGCGGGGCCGCCCTGGAGATGCCTGGTCGGACCCGCGTCGGCGCCATCCGTATTGACATTGACTCATATCAACGTCAATATTGTGATATGGACACCAGGCGCGTGACCGCGAATCTCCCCGCCGACCTGCTGGAAGAGGCCATGGCGGTCACCGGTGAGGGCATCACCGAAACCCTGGTCGAGGGCCTGAAGCTGGTGCGCAGGAGCGGTGCATTCCAGAAGGCCATGCGACTGCACGGCAAGATCCAGCTCGACGTCGACCTCGAGGAGTCGCGTGAACGGCGTCGTCGTTGACACCTCCGCCTGGATCGACTTCTTTGCCGGCGCCGAGCTGCCGGCGCTGACGGATGCCCTGGCGCGCGGCGTGGTGGTCCTGCCGCCGATCGTGATCGCGGAGCTGGTGAGCGGTGCACGACGCCCCGCGGACCGGCGCGCGATCGCCGGCCTCGTCCTGGAGTTGACGGTCCACGACACGCCGCCCGCTCACTGGGTGCGGGTCGGCATGCTGCGCCGCGAGCTGAAGGACCGCGGGTTGAGCGTCTCGACTCCCGACGCCCACGTCGCCCAGTGCGCGATGGACCGGAGCGCCCCGCTGTTGACGAAGGATCAGATCTTCGCGCGCATGGCGGAGATCGTCCCGCTCAAGCTGATCGCCTCCTAGCGTCGCGTCCCGCTCGGATCGATTGCTCCCGGCTCACCGGCCTGCCGCGTCCCTGGCCGCGTCGCGCCCGCCGGGCCCGCCGGGCCCGCCGAGGTCCGCGATCACGTAGTCGGAGTCGCGGTAGACCAGGCGCACGCCGGGCGTGGCGACCAGATGCTCGGCGAAGCGCTCGTAGACGGGCGCCTGCCAGATCGTCACCCAGCGCGCGCCGAAGCGCTCGCGGACGATCCGCGCCGCGTCCGGGCGCCGCCCCTGCACCACGTCGACGTACTCCTGGAAGAGCCGCGGGTCCTTGGCGAAGAACAGGGTCGGATCGAGCGCCACCAGCGATTGCAGGCGCGGCGCCGAGTAGAAGAGCGGCGCCGAGTCGGCCCATTGCGCGGTGAACACCCGCTCGCCCGGCCGGCCGTGCTCGCCGAGCCAGCGCGCCATCTCCCGCGGCGGCGAGGAGCGGCCGAAGCCGTAGAGGCGCACCGTCGCAGCCGTCCAGGTCGCCCCCACCAGCAGCGCCACGGCGGCCGCCCACGCCGTCCAGCCGCCGAGCAGGCCGCCGAGCCCCTGCCGCCGCCGCTCGGCCGCCAGGGCTGCCAGCGCCAGCAACGCCAGCGGCGCACCGACCTCGAGCATCCGCCGCAGCAGCAGCGCTCCGAGCAGCAGGAAGGCCAGCGCCACCAGCGCCGTCGTCAGCGTGGCGCGGGTGCGCAGGCGCCGCTCGCGCAGCAGCGTCGCGGCCACCGCCAGCGGCGCCAGGAAGATCGTCCACTGCTCGGCCAGGATGCCCAGCCCCGGCGGCGCCAGCTCCTCGCCGATCTGCGAGCGCAGCGCCGCGTTGCCCGCCGGGCTGGCCTGGAACGGCACGACCAGGTTGGCGATCGCCATCAGCCGCAGGTTGTAGGGGAAGTTGGGATGAATAAGCTGCCCCGCGAGCCATCCGCCTGCCACCACCACGACCGGTAGCCAGAGAAGGCGGCGGGCGTTCGTCTTCCTGGTGGCGCCGGTTCCCTCGACGCCGGTGCCGACAGTGCCCACGGTGCCCAGGGTGCCCCGGATGCCGCCTTGCTCCGCGGGCAGCAGCCAACCGGCCGCCCCCCACACCGCGGTGTAGAAGACGGCGATCCAGCCGCCGGCATGCGCGAGCCCGAAGAACCCGGCGACGACCGCCAGCGCCCAGGGCCGGGCTCCGGTCACGAGCAGGCCGAGGAACAGCAGCGAGAAACCGACCAGCAGCAGCTGCGGCCGGCACATGTCGAAGCGCATCGCGAACAGTGAGCCGAGCGTCGCCATCCCCAGCATGTGGGCCCAGGCATGCCGCACCCGCAGCCGCCAGAGCGCGACACCCAGGCAAGCCAGCACGAAGACCTGGCCAACCATCACTCCGGCCAGGCCGGCGCGCTCGAGCGGCCAGCCGGCGAAGGGCATCAGCGCCGCGTGGAACAGCGGCACGCCGTCGGCGAAGTGCTCGCTCACCAGCGAGAACGGCGTCCACGGGAACGAGCGCAGCGGGAAGTGCGCGCGCAGCTCGCGCGCCATTCCCAGGTGGTAGTACTCGTCATACGACCACGGCGCCGGAGCCGCCAGCCGCGCCGACGAATAGAACAGCACGACCGCCAGCCCCGCCAGCCCAAGCCAGGCCACCTGCCGCGAGCCCCACCGCGTCTCCGGCGGCGGGGCCGCGGCGGCGGCACCGGTGGCAGCGGCGGCAGCGGGCACGGCGGCGCGCTTCCCGCGGCGTGTGGCACTCCCTGGCGGCGCCCCGGACCGGCGCCGATGGGCCGCCGCTTCCCGCCCTGGCCCCCGGCGCGTGGGTTGCCTGCCCCAGGGCACCAGAGACTCTGCTTCTACCCCACCTGAAGCTCCTCCCGAATCACCCTCCTGAGGGTGTCCTCCAAGGGCTCCCGCTGGTTCTTGATGTGCTCTCGGAGGGCGGCGTTGAGCAGGGTCTGGTAGTTGCCGCCCCCGGCGGTGTGGACCTGGTCCTTGAACCATTGCAGGACGTCGTCGTCGATACGGATCGTGATGCGTGTCTTCCCGAGGGGAATCGGGACGACGGGGCCGCGTCTTGCTCTGCTGAAGTCGTATTCCTTTCTCATCTCTCTTCCTCGTACTGTCGACGCTCCCTGCTCGTCGCCTCCCGCGCCGTGATCAGGCGAAGGCGCTCTCCGCGCCAAGTGTAGACCACGACCACGAGCCGCCCCTGGGGATCGCATCCGAGGGTGACGAAGCGCTCCTCGTGGTGGGAGTGCAGGTCTTGCCTGGTGAGGGCCAGATCGTCCTCGAAGACCAGGGCGGCATCCGCGAAGTCGATGCGATGCTTGCGGAGGTTCGAGGCCGCCTTCTTCGCGTCCCATTCGATCTCCACGAGCCTAGTGTATGCACAATCGTACAGCGCGTCAACCAGACCCACGGTTCGCGCCTACGGCATCAGCGCCTACGTGTCGCCACGCTCGCCCCAGCCCCTTCCCCCCAAGCCGCATAGGGGCCATCCCTATTTTCGCGTCTCTGATTCTTGACTGATACGCAAATTCAGCTATAGTTCGCGGGCTTTATCTCTTGAGCTCGATGCATTCGATTGCCCGGTTCGCCCGGGCGGGCACGGCGGCTGCACGCGCGCCGCCCCGCCGCCCCCGGCGCGCCGCGTCCGTGGACGCAGGTCCACAAGGAGGGTCGATCCCATGAAGCGCAAGGTCCGCTCCCATCTGCCCGCCGCCGCTCCGCTCGCGGCGCTCGTGTCGTTCGGGTTCCTGGCGATGCTCGGCGCCGTGCCGGCCGTGGCCGGCAACGGCCACTTCCTCCATGGCGTCGGCGCCGTCAACGACGCCATGGGCGGCGCCGGGGTGGCGCTCCCCAACGACACCCTGGGCGCGCTCAACCTCAACCCGGCGCTGCTCACCGAGCTCGACGGCAGCGGCTTCGAGTTCAGCGCCGAGTACGCCAAGCCGGGCAACGCGGTGACCAGCGAGGTGGGACCGTTCTCCGGCCGCACCCTCGAGGCGGGCCGGACGCCGCTGATCCCCGCCTTCGGCTTCACCCGCCATCCGTCGAGCAGCCCGTTCGCCTACGGCGTCGGCTTCCTCGGCCTCGCCGGCTTCGGCGTCGACTACCCGCAGGATCCCCACAACCCCATCCTGTCGCCCCAGCCGCAGGGCTTCGGGCGCGTCTACGCCAACTACCAGTTCCTCAAGGTGCCGGTGGTCGGCGCGCTGCGCCTCAGCCCGGAATGGTCGGTGGGCGTCGCCTTCGTCACCGGCCGCTCGTCGCTCACCGCCGATCCCGCCGGCTTCGCGTCGCCCGACTGCGGACCGAACGGCTGCTTCTACCCGCGCGTCAACACCGACAGCGCCTTCGGCGTCGCCGGCCAGTTCGGGGTCCACTACCGCCCCAGCCACGTCTGGGCCTTCGGCGCCTCCTACACCACCGAGCAGCGGTTCCAGAGCTTCGAGTGGAACTCCGCGCACGCCAACCCGGCGCTGCCGGACTTCGGCACCGGGCGCCGCGTCTCCTTCCGCCTCAACAACCCGGCAACGGCGGTGGCCGGCATCGGCTTCACCCCGACCCCGGCGCTCAAGATCGCGGTAGACGGCAAGTGGATCGACTACGGCCACACCACCGGCTTCAGCGGCTTCGGCATCGCGCCGGACGGCCATGCGCTGGGGCTCGGGTGGCGGAGCATCACCGTCTTCGACGTCGGCGCCCAGTTCCAGGCCACTCCCCGGCTCACCCTGCGCCTGGGTTACAACCACGCCGAGAACGCCATCCCCGACAAGTCGGCCTTCTTCAACGTCGCCTCGCCGGCCATCTGGGGCAACCACGTCGCGGGCGGGTTCGGGGTGCGCGTCGATTCGGCGCTGACGATCAACCTGGCCTACTACTACGCGCTGAAGACCCGCATCACCGGCCCGCTCTACCCGGTGCCGGGGGGCGTGGTGAGCGACGAGCAGTCGCTGCGCTCGCTGATTGCAACTTTTTCTTTCAAGCTGTAGGATGTTCGCAGGCTGAGAACCGGCGAGAAACCTGCCACGACGGTCCGTCTTCTACTTCAGCGCGCGGCGACACGCCCGGCGCCGAAAGCCGAGGTGCGATGGAGCGGGTCAGGGTCGCGGACTACGGCAGGGAACTCGTGTTCGGCGGCCCCCTCACCCGCGAGGAGGCCGCCGAGCTGCTCGCGGAGCTCGACCGCAAGCTGCCGCCACCCGGCGGCCACTTCGGCCTGCTGGTCGATTCGCGGCGATCGCGGGCCTACTCGGCGGAGGAGCAGGCGATCTTCAAGCGCGGCATCCAACTGTGCGTGGAACGCGGCATGAAGCGCGCGGTCGTGGTGCACGACAGCCACATCGCGGGGCTGCAGGCCAAGCGCCTCGCCAAGGAGACCGGCACCCTGGCCTGGACCCGCTACATCGACGCCAGGAGCCACCCCGACTGGCGCAGGATCGCCGAGGAATGGCTGATGCACGGTATTGACCCGGAGCTTACGTAGCGCGGCTGCCTCCCCTTGGACGAGGCTTCCGACCCCTCTGCCGCCCAATGGGCGAGGCTCTGACCGGCACCGCTGGAGGACTGCACTGCCTCGCCCAAAGGGCGGCAGAGGGGTCGGAAGCCTCGTCCAAGGGGAGGCAGAGGAAGGTGGCGAAAATCGGGAGGGAACTGGTCGGGGCGAGAGGATTTGAACCTCCGGCCTCACGGTCCCGAACCGTGCGCTCTACCAAGCTGAGCTACGCCCCGGCGGTTGCGGATGGCCTCGCCGCCGGCAGCGGGCGGCGAGTTGCGCAAGAACGATGGAGGATACCGCCCCGCGCCGGGGCGGTCAAGCGCCGAGCGGGCCCGGCCAGCCGGCCATGGGCTCGGTCGAGCGCACGACGTGGACGCCGGCGGCGGCGAACCGCTCCAGCGCGGCCTCGGCCTGCGGCGTGAAGTCGAACGCGAACCCTCCCGGCGAGCCCGGGTCCGGCACCGCCACCGCCGACATGCAGTCGGCGAGCAGGTAGACGCGGCCGGCGAGACCGGCGTCGCGCGCCCCGATCTCGGCCAGCAGGTCCTCCATCGTGCTCTTCACGCAGTGGCTCGCCGCCTGGCCGGCGACGATCAGCGCGTCGGCGGCGAGCAGCTCCCCGGTCAGGCGCTCGTTGCGCTCGGCGAGCCGGCTGCCGTCGTGCGCCAGCAGCACCTCCGGCGACAGGACCGAGTAGTTCTCGGTGAGCGGGTGGCCGCCCTTGATCTCGATGCCGGCCCGGGCCTGGCGGGCGTGGGCGAAGAACAGCCGCGCCTCCTGAACGACGCCGACCAGGGAGTGACCGTCGCCGCCCAGCAGGCAGTGCGGCGGCCAGAGATAGAGGCGGTAGCGTCCCGCGCGCTCGAGCTCCCAGCAATAGTGCTCGGCCTCGCGCACCAGCCAGCCGTCGTCGCCGCCGGCGAGCCTGGGGGCGAGCGCCGGGTCGGGTCGCAGGGCGCCGCTCGCCACCTCGGCGGCGGTCACCTCGCGATGCGGCGGCGGGTGGCGCCCATCCGCGTCCAGCCAGAAGGACGGGAAGAAGATCTGGTGCGGGAAGTGGGTGTCCAGGGTGCAGACCACGTCGCTCAGCCGGTCGAGGTTCCGGTAGATGAACCTGGCGATGCGGTCGCTGTCCTCGACCGCCCCCCGGCCGCCGCGCCCGCCCACGAACAGGCTGCCCTCGGGCAGGCAGAAGTCGCGCTGCAGGTCGACCAGCAGCATCAGCACCCGCCGGCGGTCCACCCCCGCCGGCCGCAGCCCGAGCCGCTCCCGCCAGGCGTCCGCCGCGGCCGCGAGCTCCGCCGCGTCGGGCTGGTAACCCCACTCCCCCGCCCGCCGCGGGTCATAGTGCTCCGGTACCGGCAACTCCCCGCTCACCGCTCCTCCTCCACGCCCGCTCATCCTACTCCCTCGCCCTCCCTCGCCATGGCGGGTCCGTTTCCCTCCGCCCTGTCCCCGCCTCGTGGCCCTTGGGGCGAGGGGCCGAAGTATCCCCATCCCCCGGTTCGCGTGGAACCCCTCGCCCCAAGGGCCACGAGGCGGGGACAGGGCGGAGGGAAACGAACCGTGCGATACAATCCCGGCCTGTCTCGCGCTCGCCCTCACTGGCCCCCGGGAGGACACATGGCCTTCACCACCCTTACGGAGCTGTTTCTCCTCGCCGCGACGCGCGGCATGCCGGACTGCATGCTGCACAAGGTCGGCGGCAGCTACCAGCCGGTCTCGACCGCCGAACTGGTGGACCGCGTGCGGCGGCTCGCCAAGGCGCTGGCCGGACTCGGCGTGCAGCGCGGCGACCGGGTGGCGCTGATGGCCGAGAACGGCCCGCACTGGCCGGCCGTGGACTTCGCGACCCTCTGCGCCGGCGGCGTGCTGGTGCCGATCTATCCGACGCTGCTGCCCGAGCAGGCGGCCTACATCGCCCACGACTGCGGCGCCAAGGTGGTGTTCGCCGAGACCGCCGCCCACCTCGAGGGGCTGCTCTCCCACGCCGCGGAGCTGCCGGACGTCAAGCAGTTCGTGCTCATCCGCGGCACCAGCGACGACCCCCGGGTCCTGACCCTGGAGCAGGTGCTCGAGCGCGGCGCCGACCCCGACGTGGCGCAGTTCGAGGCCACGGCCCGCGCCGCCCGCCCCGAGGACCTCGCCACCTTCATCTACACCAGCGGCACCACCGGGCAGCCGAAGGGCGTCATGCTCACCCACGGCAACCTCGCCTCCAACCTCGAGTCGGGGCTCACCGTGATCCCGTTCCAGGACCGCTTCCAGGCCCTGTCGTTCCTGCCGCTCTCGCACTCCTTCGAGCGCATCGTCGACTACGTCTACTTCCTCAAGGGCTGCCCGATCGCCTACGCCGAGTCGGTGGCGGCGGTGCCGAAGAACATGCTCGAGGTGCGGCCTCATATCTTCGTCTCGGTGCCCCGCGTCTACGAGAAGGTGCTCGCCAAGGTCCAGGAGAACGTCGCCGCCAGCTCCCCGATCCGCCAGCGCATCTTCGCCTGGGCGGTCGAGGTGGGCCGCGAGGCGATGCCCTGGCGGCTCAAGCTCGAGCGCCCGCCCGGCCTGCTGGGCTGGAAGCTCGGCCTGGCGGACAAGCTGGTCTTCGCCAAGATTCGCGAGCGCCTGGGCGGCCGCTTCGTGTTCGCGGTCTCGGGCGGCGCGCCGCTGGCCCGCGACGTCGCCGAGTTCTTCTGGTGCGCGGGCATCCCGATCTACGAGGGCTACGGGCTGACCGAGACCTCGCCGATCATCTCCGCCAACGGCTCCACCGGCGTCAAGCTGGGCACCGTCGGCCGCGTGCTCCCCGGGGTCGAGGTCCGGATCGCCGGCGACGGCGAGATCCTGGCCCGCGGCCCGAACGTCATGAAGGGCTACTGGAACCTGCCGAAGGAGACCGCGGAGGCGATCGACTCCGAGGGGTGGTTCCACACCGGCGACATCGGCGAGGTGGACGGCGAAGGCTTCCTGCGCATCACCGACCGCAAGAAGGAGCTGATCGTCAACGCCTACGGCAAGAACATCGCGCCGGCGCCGCTCGAGAACGAGCTCAAGAGCAGCGCTTTCATCGCCCAGGCGGTGGTCATCGGCGACCGCCGCAAGTTCCTGTCGGCGCTGCTGGTGCCGGAGTTCGATCACCTCAAGGGCTGGGCGGCCAAGAACGGCGTGGCGAGCGGCGACGCCGGCGGCCTGCTCGGCGATCCGCGGGTGCGGGACCTCTACGCGGCCGAGGTCGCCAAGGTCAACGCCCACCTGCCCGGCTTCGAGAAGATCGTCGCCTGGGACCTGCTGCCGACCGAGTGGACCCTGGAGACCGGCGAGCTGACGCCGACCCAGAAGGTCAAGCGCCGCGTCATCAACCAGAAGTACGGCGACGTCATCGATCGCCTCTACGCCGACGCGGAAGCGGCGCAGGGCGGGGCCTGAGATGGCGCCCATCTTTCGGCTCGAGGTCGGCGAGGACCGTCTCGCGACGCTCACCTTCGACCTGCCGGACAAGAAGGTCAACGTCTTCGGGCGGCCGGCCCTGGCGGAGCTCGAGCGGGTGCTCGACGAGATCGGGGCGCGCCGCGACATCGGCTGCCTGGTGCTGCTGTCGGGCAAGCCGGGGAGCTTCATCGCCGGCGCCGACGTCGACGAGATCGCCCGCGTCACCGACCCGGTCGAGGCCGAGGCCGGCTCGCGCATCGGGCACCGGCTGTTCGGGGCCTGGGCGGAGCTGCCCTTCCCCACCGTCGCCGCCATCCGCGGCGTGGCGCTGGGCGGCGGCACCGAGATCGCCCTCGCCTCGACCTGGCGCGTGGCGAGCGACCGCGCCGACACCCGCATCGGCCTGCCCGAGGTGCGCCTGGGGATCGTGCCCGCCTGGGGCGGCTCGACGCGGCTGCCGCGGCTGATCGGCATCGCCGCGGCGCTCGACCTCATCCTGACCGGCAAGACGGTGTCCGGCCGCCAGGCGCTGAAGCTGGGCCTGGTCGACGCGCTGCTGCCCGACGCCCGCTTCCTCGACCTGGTGCGCGACTTCGCCCGCGAGCGCATGGGCCCGGCGGCCGCCGCCGGCGCCCCAGGCGCCGCCGCTGCCGGCGCCGCTGCCGCCACCCCGCGAACCGCCGGGCCGCCGAGCCGGCGGCAGGGCAAGCGTCCCGGCGGCCTGCGCGGCGCGCTGCTCGAGGGCAACCCGATCGGCCGCCACATCGTCTTCGACCAGGCGCGCAAGAAGACCCTCGCGCAGACCCGCGGCCACTACCCGGCGGCGCTGCGCGCCATCGAGGTGGTGCGGGTGGGGATCGAGGACGGCCTGCGCGCCGGCTTCGACGCCGAGGCGCGGGCGGTGTCCGACCTGGCCCCCTCGCCGGTCACCAAGAACCTGGTGCACGTCTTCCACCTCACCGAGGAGGCCAAGCGCGAGCCCGGCCTGCCCGGCGGCGAGCCGCGCCCGGTGCGCGAGACCGCCGTGCTCGGCGCCGGCACCATGGGCGGCGGCATCGCCCAGCTGATCGCCGCCGAGACCGACCTGCCGGTGCGCATGAAGGACGTCCGCGACGAGGCCCTCGCGGCCGGCATGAGTCACGCCGCCGGCCTGTTCGACCGCCAGGTCCGCCGCCGCCGCCTCGACGCGCCGGGGATGCGGCGCAAGATGGCGCTGCTGCGCCCGACCCTCGACTGGAGCGGCTTCCGCCGCGTCGACCTGGTGATCGAGGCGATCGTCGAGAAGCTCGACGTCAAGCAGTCGGTGTTCGCCGAGCTGGCGGCGCAGGTGCCCGAGGGAGCGGTGCTGGCCTCGAACACCTCCTCGCTGCCGATCCGCGACATCCGCGCCAAGACCCCGCGGCCGGAGCGGGTCGTGGGCATGCACTTCTTCAACCCGGTGCACCGCATGCCGCTCGTCGAGGTGATCGTCCCCGAGGGCGCGGACCCGTCGGCGGTCAACACCGTCTTCGACTTCACCCGCCGCCTCGGCAAGACGCCGGTCCTGGTCAAGGACAGCCCCGGCTTCCTGGTCAACCGGCTGCTGACCTTCTACTCCATCGAGTCGTTCTGGCTGCTCGACGAGGGCTGGCGCATCGAGGACATCGACCGCGCGATGGTCGACTGGGGCATGCCGGTCGGGCCGCTCGCCCTGACCGACGAGGTCGGCATCGACGTCGCCGGCAAGGTCGCCCACATCATGGCCGGCGCTTTCGCCGACCGGGTGCGGCTGCCGCCCTGGCTCGACCGCCTGGGCGACGGCGACCGGCTGGGGGTCAAGAACGGCAAGGGCATCTACCGTTACGAGGGGCGCGAGCGCCAGGAGCCCGACCCGGCGGTCTACGCGGTGCTCGGCCTCGACCCGAAGCACGCTGCGCATGCCGGGCATGTGGACGCCGGCGGCGGTCCCGGGCTCGAGGCCCTGGCTGACCGCATGGTGCTGCCGATGGTCAACGAGGCGGCGCGCTGCCTCGAGGAGCAGGTGGTGCGGAGCGCCGGCGAGCTCGACCTGGCGATGATCTTCGGCACCGGCTTCCCGCCCTTCCGCGGCGGCCTCTGCCGCTGGGCCGACCAGCAGGGGCTGCCGCAGATCGTCGCCACCCTCGAGCGCCTCGAGGGCGCGGCCGGCGACCGCTTCCGCCCCTCGGAGGCGCTGCGCTCGACCGCCGCCGCCGGCGGGTTCTACGCCCGCTTCCCCGCCGCCGCCGCGGGCGCCGCCGTTGCGGCAGGCTGAACCCGAATCCCCCTGCCGGGGATTCTTTCGCGAAGGAGAACCGACGATGCGCACCCGACTGCTCCCGATCCTCTTCACCGCGGGCGCCCTGCTCGCCCTGCTCGCCGTTCCCACGCTGCCGGCGCTCGCCCAGCCTGCCCACCCCGCTCCGGCGACGCCGGCCGCCTTCGACCAGCTCAAGGCGCTGACCGGCACCTGGCAGGCGAAGAGCCCGGACGGCAAGGTCGCGATGAAGGCGACCTACGAGGTGTACGGCAACGGCAGCGCCGTGGTCGAGACCTTGAGCGGCATGGGCGAGTCGCCGATGGTCACCGTCTACTACCCGGACGGGTCCCACGTGATGCTCACCCACTACTGCACGATGGGCAACCAGCCGCGCATGCGGACCGGCGACGCGGGCGGCGGCAACCAGCTGAGCTTCGCCTTCGTGGACGCCACCAACATGAAGAGCCCGGACGAGGCCCACATGCACGGTCTCAAGATCACCTTCGCCGACCGCGACCACTTCTCCCAGGAGTGGACGATGAAGAAGGACGGCAAGGACGTCGCGGACACGTTCAAGTTCGAGCGCACGAAGTAACCGTTCCGCTCCGGCACGCGGTTTGCTGTACCCCCGGTTGGAGCTGTGTCCTCGGTGTCTTTGGCGGCTCCACTCCGGAAAGGAGAACGCAATGCGTGCAACGCTTCGCTGGACCGTCCTGGGGCTCGCCGCCCTGGTAGTGGGTGGGCTCGGGACGTCCTCTGCACAGGACAATCCGCGGCAGCCGCCGCGTTTCGGCGAGAGGATCGAGGTGCGCGAGGTGCTCCTCGACGCCCTGGTCACCGACCCGCGAGGGCATGTGATCGTGGGCCTGGACAAGAACGACTTCGTGGTGCGCGAGAACGGCAAGCCGGTGGATCTCACCGGGGTGACGTTCTACAGCAACCGCCGCCTGCTCGCGGGATCGGACGTGATGGCCAGGAAGGGCCTGAGCATCGACCAGGTGCCCCAGGACCGCTACTTCATCCTGTTCTGGAACGATCAGAAAGCCAGCTCCGCCGACGCCCCGGTGCTGCTCGCGCAGCAGGTCGAGGGCGGCCGCCGGGCCCGGGAGTGGGTCGACCGCGAGGTGCTGCCGAACGACTGGGTGGCGGTCGTCAGCTACGACGTCAAGCTCAAGGTGCACCAGGACTTCACCCATGACCGCCAGCTGCTGACCGCCGCCATCGACGACGCGGTGAAGGGCAAGGAGGCCGAGACCAACTGGCCGTCGCGCATCCCGGCCGCCGCCAGCGGCCCCTCGCTGCTCGCCGGCCTGCCGCGCGGCAACGACCTGCGCGAGCGCACCAAGACCATCTACGACGGGCTGCAGGTGCTGGCCCACGCGGCCGGCGCCATCCCGGCGCGCAAGAACGTGGTGATGTTCTCGACCGGCTTCGGCTGGATCACCCCCGGCCCGTTCCGCCAGTACAAGCCCGATCCGCGCTACTACGCGCCGACCGTCGCCGCGCTCAACACCGCCGACGTCGCGGTCTACACGCTCGACCTCTGGCCCGCCGGCGAGACCGGGCACGTCATGGCGGACGCGCTCAACCAGCTCGCCACCGACACCGGCGGCCGGTACCTCTTCAACTTCACCAACTTCCTGACCGCCCTCGAGCAGGTCTCGACGGAGAACAACGGCTACTACCTGCTGAGCTACCGCAGCGAGCACCCGGCGGGAAGCTCCGGGTTCCAGAGCGTCGAGGTGAAGACCGCCAACCCCGAGTTCCGGGTCAAGGCCCGCAAGGGCTACTCCTACGGCCCGGCGGGCGAGGCCGTGGCCGCGAAGGCCGGAGGCTAGCCCAGCCGCTGCGCGCGGACCGAGAGGATGGGCGGCAGGCCCGCGATGGCGGTGGACCAGGTGCGGCCGCCGTCGGGCGAGGCGAAGAGGTCGCCTGACTCGGCGCCGAAGTAGAGGCCGAGCGGGTCGCCGCCGTCGTGGCCGAAGGCTTGGCGCAGCACGGTCAGGTAGGCGTTCTCCTGCGGCAGGCCGGCGGTGAGCGGCCGCCAGCTGGCGCCGCGATCGACGGTTTCGTAGACGCGGAGGCGGCCCTCCGGCGTCACCCGATCCGCATCGGCGACCAGGGGGATGACGAAGGCGCGCGCGGGGTCGCGCGGGTCGAGGACCATCGGGAAGCCGAAGTCCGCGGGCAGACCCGTGCCGGTGCCGATGTCGCTCCAGGTCAGGCCGGTGTCGTCCGAGCGGTAGACGCCGCCGTGGAACTGCATGTAGAGCGTCGTCGGTTCGCGCTCGGCGCGCAGCAGCTTGTGGATGCAGAACGCCGTGGTCGTCGCCCGCGCCTCCTCGGGGATGTAGCGGGGCACCAGGCCGCTGACGCCGCGGCGCCAGGTGGCGCCGGCGTCCTCGGTCACCCACACGCCCGCCGAGGAGATGCCGACCGCGAGCTTCGCCGGCTCGCCGGGCCACGGGCAGATCGAGTGCAGGCAGAGGCCGCCGAAGCCCGGCTGCCAATCCGCCCGGCCGGGCACGTCCCACAGCCCGCGCACCAGCTCCCAGGACTTGCCGCCGTCCTCGCTGCGGAAGAGGGCGGCCGGGGCCACGCCCGCCCACAGGACGCCGTCCTCGCTCCCCGGCTCGACCACCCAGATCCGCTGCACCGCGGCGCCGGTGTCGGCGGGGAACGCTGGCCCGGCGGCCTGCTCCCAGGCGGCGTCCGGCGCGACGGGATCGGCGGTCGAGAAGAGATGCGGCCCGAAGTGGCTGTGCGTCACCGAGGCGAAGCAGAGGCCGCCGCGGGGGTCGCGCACGGCGTACTCGACCGGCTGCCCGGCGAAGCGGCGCTCCACGATCTCGAGCCGGCCGCCGCGGCGGCCGCGCAGCACGAAGAGGCCCTTGCGCGTGCCGGCCAGCACCTCGACCTCGCCCCCTCCGGCAGGCGACCCGGGAGCGCCGCCGGAGATCGCCGGCACGATGAAGACCTGGTCCCCCGGCGCGAGCGGGCTGCCGGGCGACGCCTGCGCGTCGTTGACGAAGATCGAGACGTGCTGGCGCAGCCCGCCGCTCTCGTCCAGCACCCAGCCGGCGAGGCGCGGGTGGTCGCGCTCGAGCTGGCGCAGCGCCTCGCCGACGGTTGCGCCCGCGGCCTCGAGCTGGTCCGCGCCGCCAGCCAGGGGACGCAGGGTCGTCGGCAGGTTGAAGATTGCCATGGGGACCTCCTCGATCGATTGCCCTTCAGGGGCGCAGCGCCTCGCGCAGCAGCCGGCTCTCGAGGGTGAGATAGGACTGCCGGCAGGCCAGCAGGTCGGCGAGCACCCGGCGCACGCCGCGGTGGAGACGCGCCGCCGGCAGCATCCAGCGCCCCACCGGACCGCTGAAGAACAGCCCGCGCGCGCGGTCGGCCCGCTCCATCTCCTCCCCCAGCTCCGCCGCCAAGCGCTCCGGGTAGCGCCATGGCTCCCCGGCCAGCAGGCTCTCGGCGGCCCAGAGCCCCGACAGCATGCCATAACGGATCCCCTCGCGGGTCAAGGGGTCGGCCAGGGCCGCGGCGTCGCCCACCAGCAGCAGCCGCTGGCGCAGTGCATGGCGCACCCCCGGGACCGTCCACGGGCCGTAGACCGGGATGGGATAGCGGTAGCGCGTTCCCGGCAGCCCCCGCCATCCTGCCGGCAGGTAGCGGTCGAGCATCTCGTCGAGCGCCGCGCGCGCCGCCCGGTCGCCGAGGTCCTCGGGCGAGTAGGCGATCCCCACCGAGACCCCGCCGGGACGCGGGAAGATCCAGGTGTAGGAGTCGGCCAGAAAGGGAAAGCTCAGGACCAGCCGCGCCGCCGTCAGCCCGCGGAGGGTCGCTCCCAGGCCCACGCTCTCACCCTGCGGCCGCAGCCCGGCGGTGCGGCGCGACAGGCCGCGCGCGCCGTCGGCGCCGATCGCCCACTCGTACCGGCGCACCTCGCCGCCAGCCGTGACCCGCACCCCGCACGGCTCGGCGCCGTGCCGCGGCCAGCCGCACGGCGCCAGCGCCTCGACCCGGCGCGCCTCGATCCGCGCCCCGGCGGCGCGCGCCGCCGCGACGATGGCCTGGTCGAGCTCGTGCCGGCGGAAGATGCGGATGCCCGCGAGCGCGCTGTCGAGGCGGGCGCCGGCCCCGTCCTCGAGCCGCATGTCCGGCGACGCGACGGCCGCCAGGGCCGCGGGATCGAAGCCGGCAAGCCGCGGCAGCACGTGCTCGGGCACGGCCCCGCCGCACGGTTTCTCCCCCGGGCGCTCGGGCAGGTAGAGCGTCACCGCCGCGCCCCCCCGCGCCAGCGCCAGCGCCGCCGACCCTCCCGCCGGCCCGCCGCCGAGCACCGCGATCTCCCCGACCTTGCTCATCGCCAGGGATTCTAGCCTTGCCGGAGGAATGAGAGGGGGCGCTACGAGCCGCTCGCGACGTCGCCGTCCTCGTCGTCGGCGTCCTCGACCGCGAGCAGCACGACGGTGACGTTGTCGAGGCCGCCGCGGGCGTTGGCCTCGTTCACCAGCGAGCGGCAGATCTCGTGCAGGCTGCGGCCGGAGCCGAGGCGCTCGCGGATGTCGGCGTCGGAGAGCATGCCGGTGAGGCCGTCCGAGCAGAGCAGGTAGAGGTCGCCGGGCTCTACCTGCACCTCGCGCACGTCGACCACCACGTCGCTCTCGCCGCCCAGGGCGCGGGTGACGACGTTCTTCAGCGGGTGCGAGCGGGCCTGCTCGTTGGACAGCAGCCCCGCCACCACCTGCTCGTGCACCCAGGTGTGGTCCTGGGTGAGCTGGTCGAGGCGGCCGTCGCGCAGGCGGTAGGCGCGGCTGTCGCCGACGTGCGCCACCGCCGCCGTCGGTCCGGCCAGCAGCAGGCCCACGACCGTCGTCCCCATGCCGTGCAGCGAGCCGTCCTTGCTGATCGCGGTGAGCACGTTGTCGTGCGCCCTGCGCACCGCCATCTCGAGCAGCCGAGAGTGCCGCGCCAGCCGCTCGTCGCTCCCCGGCAGGGGCGGCGTCTCCATGGTGGCCGTCGATCGCAGGTGCGCGGAGCCTCCGGAAGCCCCGACACCCCCGGCGGCTCCGGGGCCCCCCGAGATCCCCGCGCCCCCCGCACCCCCCGAGGCCGGCATCGCGGCAGGCGCCGGCGGCGGCGCTGCCTCAGCCGGCCCGGGCGGCCCGGGCGGCGCGGGCGCGCTCGATGCGGCGGCCGTGGCGGCCGCGGCGGCGGCGCCCGCGGAGACCATGGAGCCGACGCTGCGCAGCGACCGCGTGGCGTCGCGGTCGACCGACTTCTCGATGAAGTCGTGGATCGCCTTGACCGCGATCTGCGCCGCCACCTCGCCGGCGCTGTGCCCGCCCATGCCGTCGGCGACCACGTAGAGGCGGTGCCGCGGATCGATCTCGAAGTAGTCCTCGTTGTGGACGCGCGTGAGACCGACGTCGGAGAGCCCGCAGGCGCGGACGCGCAGCATCAGTTGGGCTTCCCGAAGAGGCCGCGCCGCGGGGACCGGGAGAGGTCCTCGAGGGCGCGGTGGATGGCCGGGTCGTCCTCTCCCCAATCGATCGCCTTGCGATACGCCGCCGCCGCCCGCTCGGGGTGCCCGCACGCCGCCAGGATGCGCCCGGCCACCTTCCAGTAACCCGGGTTCATCGGCTCGAGCTCGCAGGCGCGGTCGATCGCGGCCGCCGCGCGCGCCATCCAGGCCGGGTTCTGGCTGGAGGTGAGGGCCAGGTTGTACCAGCCCTGGGCGTTGGCGGGATCGGCTCTGGTGGCCCGGTCGAAGTTGTCGGCCGCCTCGACCAGGTTCTTCTCCTTGTAGGCCCTGACTCCCCGCTGCAGGTAGACGCGCGCCACCACCTTGGGGTCCGAGGGCACCTCCGGGCGGCGCTCCAGGGCCATGTCGTGCTGCCGCCGCAGCTCCGGGTCGGAGAGGACGTTGAACGCCTGGGTGATCTCCTGGAACGCCTTCTCGGCAGCCTGCTTCTGCTCGCCGGCAAAGCGGTCCGGATGCCGCTCGCGGGCGAGCTGCCGGAAGCGCTGCCGGATCTGGTCGTCGGTCGCGGTCTTGGCCACCGCGAGGACGGCATAGAAATCTCTCGCCATCGGCGCGTCCTGTCGAATTCTCCCGGCGAAGGTTTACTTTTGTTTGATTGTATACAAACGGGTGGCGCTGGTGCGAACCGCGTCCGCGACGTTGCGGTCGCGCGACAGGAGCTTGAGGTCGCGGACCGACATCTTGGGCAGCAACCGCACCGAGAGCGACACCGGCGTCTTCGGGTTGGTGATCAGCGCCCGGCAGATCGTATACCGCGAGACCCACTCGCGTCGCTTCGCCACCTCGGTGAGCACGTCCTCGGCCAGCGAGCGGCTGCGGGCGACCTGCTCCATCTCCTGCTCGGAGAAGCTGTTGTGCTGCAGCGTCGCGACCGCCACCTGGGCGTTCGGGTCGCGGATCAGGATCTGCTTCATCACTCGTGAAGCGCCGCGGGTGAGGCGCAGCCGCTGCGGCACGGTGAGCATGCGGATCTGCCCCTCGGAGAGGCCGGTGCGATCCTCGATCTCCCCCTCGGCGGGCACCATGCTCACCGCCGCGATGGCCTCCTCCATCTCCTCCTCGGTCAGCCGCTCCGCGGCCTCGACGATGGCGGCGCGGACCGCGGGGCTCTTCTGCGGCAGCAGGTGCTCGCGGTACTCCTGGATGCGGCGCTGGGTGTAGGGGGTGAGCTGGCGGTTGTCCTCGAGTGCGTAGAGGATCGCGGGCTCTTCGACGATGGCGTCCTGGCGCAGCAGCAGCAGCTCCTGCAGGTCGCCCGGCAGGCGGCGGGCGAGGTCGACCAGGAGCTGGCGCGGCACGTCCCGGCGCCGCAGGATGGTCTCGAGGATCAGCGGGTGGTTGACCTCGGCGGCGAAGAAGGCGAGCTCCGACGGTCCGGCCGCCTGCGCCAGGAAGGTCGCGGCCACCCGGGCGTCCATGCTGCGCAGGCTCTCGGTGGCGCGCTCGCGGATCTCGGCGTCGCCGCCGCGCGCCAGGCTGATCTGCAGCGGCACCAGCTGCTCTGGGGGCAGGGGCAGGAAGCCGCTCGCGGCCAGCTCGAGCAGCTGGCGGTTGCCGCCGGAAAGGACCTCCTGTACCAGGGGGTTCGCTGCGACCGCCACCTCAGTGGCCCTCTTTTTTCGCCTTCAGGGCCCGCACCGTGTCGAGGTCGATCTTGAGGTCCTTGATGACCTCGCCCGGCTTCTTGTCCAGCGGATAGGGGTAGCCGTTGACCTGGATGTCGACCGCCGCGGCGTTGCCGAGCTTGGCAAAGACGACGCTCTGCTTGGCCTCGATCTGCATCGACTCGCCCGGCTTGCGTTCCTCGGCGCGGCGGCTGCCGCCGTCGATCACCGCCTCCACCCAGCATTCCTGGTTGAAGTCGACGGTCACCTCGAGCGGCGCGCTCGGCAGCGTGGCGGGCACCGGCGGCGCCGGCGGCACGGCCGGCGCGAGCGGCGCCACGATCGGCGGCCGCGCCTCGGCGGCGCCGGCGCGATGCTGGCGCCAGCGGTCCGAGAGCAGGGCGAGCAGCGCCGCCAGGCCGAGCAGCAGGACGATCCCGCCGGCCAGGGGCAGCCATTGCGGCCAGGAGGCGAGGCCCCGGCGCTGGCGGCGGGCGGCGTCGCCCTCGACCGAGGCCTGGGGCTGCTGGACGGAGAGGTAGTGGTTGACGACGTCGTCGGGAGACAGCCCGACGTAACGGGCATACTCGCGCAGGAAGCCCTTGGCGAAGACCGGCGCCGGCAGGATCTCGAAGCGGTCCTCTTCCATCGCCTGCAGGTAGCGCATGCTGATCTTGGTGCGGTCGGCGACCTCGCGCAGGCTGATCTCGCGCGCCTCGCGCTGGCGGCGCAGCCAGGTGCCGAACGAGGAGCCGGAGTCCGCCTCGGCGGCCTTTTCCCAGGGCGGCGGCCGCAGGATCGTGCGTTTCGGGCCGGGGCCCGATGGTCCGAGGGTGCCGCTGGGACCGCCCGGACCCCCGTGGCCGCCCGGACCGCCGTGGCCGCCCGGCCCACCGTGGCCGGCCGGGCCGCCACCGCCGCCCGAGCTCCCCGGACCCACCGGGCCCGGAGAAGCGCCGGGGACACCTCCGGCGGCCATACGTGTGTCGACTTCAGGGGTGCCGTCGAGGTGGATCTGGTGGGGAGGCAATCGATCTCTTCTCGGTAGGCCTCTTCGAGACCGGCGCATCTAACTTTACGCGGCCCTTTCGCCCCCGTCAAATACTCTCCGGGGCAAGCCCCTCCGGCCGGTCCAGCGAGGGAGCCGGCGGAGCGCCGGTCAGGTCCCCTCGCCCTTCAGCTCTCCCAGCAAAAGGCGCGCCCGCCGCCGCAGGGGCTCGGCCAGGCGCGGGTCGCCGGCGACTCCCCTCAGGTCGGGCTTGTGCAGCGCCGGCAGCAGGCGGAGGGCGGCGCCCAGGGGCGTGGCCGGGTTGCGGGCCAGCGCGAGGCGCAGCGGGTACCGGGAGCCCCAGCGGCGGTCGCCGGCGATCAGCTCGAGGACCGGCGCGGGGGTGGTCTCGCCGTGCACCAGGGGGGCCAGGGTGCCCTCGGTCAGGCGCGGGTTGTCGAGCAGGGCGGCGATCACCCGCGGCGTCGGATCGTGGCGGAGGTGGGCGAGGACGGCGGGAGCGGCGCGGCGGGCGAGCGAGACCTTCTCCCCCACCGACAGGCCCGGCAGCCGCGCCAGCAGGTGCTGGTCGGCGGCGCGCCGCAGGCGGGGGTGCAGGCGAGGGTCGAGGCCGAGCGCCATCAGGTCCGCCCAGTACAGGCCGCCGACCAGTCGCAGCGCCAACGTTTCCGGCGTCGCCCGGCAGCGCGCCAGGTCGCGCCTCACCTCGTAGAAGGCCAGCAGGCGCTCCTGGGCGGCGAGCTCGCCGACCACCTCGGCGGTGACGTAGGGGTTGCGCAGCGCCTGCTGAACCGCCGCCGGCGACAGCTCCGGCGCCCGCTCGCGCACCAGCGCCAGGAGCTCGTCCGGTCCGGCCTCGCGCAGGCGCCGCTCGAGCTCGGCGACCGGCGGCGGCACCTCGGGCAGGCCGCCGGGGGCTTCCGCCATCGCCGGCTGCCCGTCCACCGCGCGCTCCTCCCGACCCTCGTCGGTCATTCGCGAATAGCTTACAGGCTACAGGTTCCGATCTTCTGGTATCTTCCTCTTCCGCATGGCGATCTCCCGCACCACCCAGAACCTCCTCGCCAAAGGCGACTTCGACAGCGTCGAGAACGAGTGGCTGGCGCGCCTCGAGGAGGAGCCCGGCGATCTCGACTACTTCGTCGGCGTGGCGCGCGCGCTGGCCGGCAACGGCGAGGAGAAGCGGGCGCGGGTGCTGCTCGAGATGCTCGACGAGCAGCTGCGCGAGGGACGCTGGGCGGCGCGCCTCGACCTGCTGCGCCGCGCCGGCACCCTGCTGCTGCCCGCCGACAAGGTCCACCCCGCCATCGTCTCGACGCTGACCAAGCTGTACGGCGACCGCTCGACCTTCAAGGGGCTCGCCGAGGCGGCCGGGCTGCACCGCGCCACCCACGACCTGCCCAAGACCTGGGAGAAGGTCGAGCGTCTCGAGAGCCTGCTCGCCTTCGACGTCGGCACCGTGGTGGCGATGGAAGGCAAGGGCGTCGGCCGGGTGGTCGACGCCAACCTCGGTCTCGAGAGCTTCAAAGTCGACTTCGAGCGCCATCGCGGCCTGATGGTGGGCTTCAAGGCCGCCGCCAAGCTGCTGCGCCCACTCGCACCGCCACACGTGCTGCGGCGCAAGCTCGAGGACCCGGAGGGGCTGCGGACGACGGCCCCGCCGGAGCTGCTGCGCATCACCTTGCTGAGCTTCGACCGGCCGCTCACCGCCGGCGAGATCCGCGAGATCCTCTCGGGGATCGTCGGCGAGACGCAGTGGACCTCCTGGTGGGGCGCGGCGCGCAAGCACCCGCAGGTGCTGGCGACCGGCAGCGGCGCCCGGCAGACCTACACCTGGGCGGAGAGCAGCGGCGATGCGCAGGACAGCGTCTGGCGCGCCTTCGACCGCGCCGAGCCGCGGCGCAAGCTCGAGCTGCTGCGGCGCGAGGGGGCGCGCGACCGGGTGCTGCGCGACCGCATGGCGGCCGACCTGGCCGAGATCGCCGCGGCTTCCGCCACCGAGGGCGACCCGGGGCTGGCCTGGGAGATCTGGTTCGGTCTCGAGCGCAGCGGCGGCGTGCCGGAGACGGCGCCGCACGGCCCGAGCTCGCCGAGCTCGGCATGGTCGCCCGAGGCGCTGCTCGCCGGCCGCGACATCAGCGGGCTGGGCAGGCTGTTCGAGGGCATCGAGGAGCGGCTGCTGCGCGAGCGCGCCTACCTGATGGTGCGCGAGCGGCGCCCCGACTGGCCGGCGGTCTACCGCGACGCCATGACGCGGGAGGCCGACCCCCGCGCCCTCGACACGCTGGCGGGCGGCCTCGCGGTCGGCGGGCCGCGCGAGCTCGAGCGCTTCGTCGACGGCCTGCTGGCGCAGCCGCACCGCCAGCCGGCCGCGTTCGCCTGGCTGGCGGAACGCGCCGCCGTCGACGAGGAGATGCGGTCGCGCAACCCGCTGCGGCTGCTGCAGCAGATCCTCGGCAGCCTCAACCGCGACGAGTTCGCGCCCTACCGGCAGCGGCTGCTGGCGCTCGCCGAGTCGGGCTCGACGGTGCCGCGCCTGCTCACCCATCTGACCGCGGACCAGGCGCCGCAGGCCGAGGACGCGGTGCGCCGGGCGGCGGCCCTCGAACCCTACCAGCGCGACCAGCTGGTGGCTGCCCTCGAGCTGCGCTTCCAGTCGCTGCGCCGCGACGTCGCGGTGCCGCTCTACGCCACCCCCGAGTCGATCGCCGCCAAGCACGCCGAGCTGCACCAGATCATGACCGTCGACGTCCCCGCCAACCGCAAGGCGATCGCCGAGGCGCGCGCCATGGGCGACCTGCGCGAGAACTTCGAGTACAAGGCCGCCCGCCAGCGCCACGAGGTCCTCAATTCCCGCGCCTCGGCCCTCAACGCCGACCTCGCCCGCGTCCGCCCCATCGAGCCCGGCGACGTGGACCTCTCCGGCGTCCGCATCGGCACCCGCGCCCACCTCGTCGGCCCGGGCGGCCGCGAGCGCGTCATCACCGTCCTGGGCCCCTGGGAGAGCCGCCCCGAGGACGACGTCCTCTCCTACGAATCCGACCTCGGCAAGCTCCTCCTCGACAAGCCCGTCGGCACCACCCTCGACCTCGCCGGCGAGACCTGGACCCTGCGGGCGATCACGCCCTACCGCTGAGCGGCAAGCCTGTTGGCTTGTTCTGATCCTGGGGGGTGTTCTGCATGGAAGAGGACCGTCGCACCCGGCTGCTGTCGTGGGTCACCACTCTCTTCTGCTCCCTCTACGTGGGGTGGATGTCGTACACCCTCGGGCGCTCGGTGGGCGCTTTCGAACCGATCTTTCGCGGTCTCGGTGCATCTCTTCCGCCTACGACGCGGTTCGTGATTGGCCTGTCGCAGAGCGCGCTCCTCGTAGCAGGCACCTTGCTGGTCGCCGGTCTCGTGGCGAAAGAGCTCTTGCTCCGTAGCGCTGCCGTTCGCCATGTCATCACGTTCATGGTTTTCATGAGCGTCGGCTGGTTCTACTTCTTCTGCCTGGACGCGGTATACAAGCCCATGATCGACATCCTGCACAAGCTCGGCTGAGCACAGCCCTACCGCGAACGGCAAGCCTGGCCGGCTGGTCAGTGCCTGTCAAACTCGTCGCCTCCCCGATCCTTAATTGCTCTTGCACGGGCGCGGCGCTCAGGTGATTCGACCTGCCTGCCGAGCCGGTAAAGCCACGAGCGGCGCCATCCCTGTGATGAGGTCGGACGCAGGGGCGATCGGTCGCCTCGATGCCACCAAGCAGCCGCGCCAGCAGCCCGCGGAGGCTGTGCCGTCAGCAGCGCATACGAACGAGATCGCTCAAGCCGAGAAGGATAGCTCCTTTCGCATATGTCGATTTGACTATGGTACTTCGGCGTTAGAGTATCGAAGCACGCTACGGAGCTTCGGCGAGGGGGAGACCATGACCAGTCCAGACGCTGTCGTTCACCTAAGGCGCGCATACGATTTCGCCAAGGTCGTTGAAGGGAAGACAGAGGGTCTGCGAACCCGCGCCGCTGCCCATGATGCGAACCTCGATCAGACAAACCAACCATTCTTACAAATGATGTGGAAGGGGATTGCTGGAAGCCGCAAACTAGGCAGCGAGAAGGCAGAACTCATTCAGGATCTCCAGCTCGCGACATCAGAGCTGGATAAAGCGATGTCGCTCGATCCTGAAGCGAAGATCGATACCGCGGATGGAACCTTTAACGGGACGCACATACGCGCCATCATCTCGCTTCTTTATGGTCAGATCGAGATGGTATGGGGCCAGCTGCAAACAGCTCGCCAGCATCTTGAGTACTCTTGCACCGTTTTCGAGGCTCCGGATACTGACTTCATGCTTGGAGTTGTCTGCGAAAGCCAGTACGATGCGCCGACCGCGCTCAAGTACTATGAGAGATATCTGGCGCTAGCAGCCCGTGGTGAAAGTGCCTGATTCCATTGATGTCGCGGCCCTTGCCCGGTAGAATTGGGGGCAGGACAAGAAGGAGCTCCCGGCATGGCGATGGGCAAGCGCAAGCGG
>Ga0207699_10000068_pt1 | contig 82222 bp, 68 predicted proteins | sample LARL51metaG_FD_184344 | JGI IMG/M metagenome (GOLD analysis project Ga0207699, IMG submission 184344) | Corn, switchgrass and miscanthus rhizosphere microbial communities from Kellogg Biological Station, Michigan, USA - LAR L5-1 metaG... | ecosystem: Host-associated > Plants > Roots >...
CCGCCCGAGCCCGAGGAGGCCTGACGCCGCGCCGATGAGCAGCGCCGCCGCTCCACCGCCGGCCGGCGACCCACCCCTCCGTCCCGCGGTGCGGGTGCGCACCCTGGTGGTCGCCGCGCTGGTGACCCTGGCGGTGGTGGGGCTGGTCTTCCTGCTCTACGCGGTCCTCGACATCGTCCTGGTCTTCCTCATCGCCATCGTGGTCGCCGAGGGCATCCGGCCGCTGGTGCGCCGCCTGGAGGGCTGGCGCGTGCCCAAGGCCGCGGCCATCCTCATCGTCTACGCGGTGATCCTCGGCGTGCTCACCGTGCTGGTCATCCTGTTCGTTCAGCCGCTGGTCACCCAGGCGCAGGACCTGGCCAACAACTTCCCCAAGTACGAGAAGCAGGTGGAGAACTTCATCAACAACATCGAGAAGCAGCTGCACATCAGCGGCAGCAACGTCACCGACCAGATCAACAGCCTGCTCAAGGACGCCCAGCAGGTGCTGGTCACGGTGGGCACGACCATCGGCAACGTGCTGGTCAACTTCGTCATCGTGCTGGTGCTGGCCTTCCTCTGGCTGACCACCAGCGACCGGCTCAAGGCCTTCGTCATCGACCTCATCCCGCCGCGGCACCAGGCGCTGGCCGCCGACGTCATCAAGGAAATGGGCACGCGCGTCGGCGGCTACACGCGCGGCGTGGCCATCAACATGGCGGTGATCGGCATCCTCTCCGGCATCGCGGTGGCCGCGCTGGGACTGCCCAGCCCGGTGCTGCTGGGCATCTTCGCCGGGCTCACCGAGGCCATCCCCGTCTTCGGTCCCTTCATCGGAGCGGCGCCGGCTGTGATGCTCGGCTTCACGGTGTCACCGCTCTACCCGCTGCTGGTGGCAGGCGTGTTCCTGGTCATCCAGCAGGTGGAGAGCAACACCCTGGTACCTGTGGTGATGAACCGCGTGCTGGCGCTGCCGCCGCTCACCGTGGTGCTGGCGCTGCTGGTCGGCGGTGCCCTCAAGGGCGTGGCCGGCGCGCTGCTCGCCGTGCCCGTCGCCGCCGCGCTGCAGGTGCTGGTGCTGCGCGTGCTGGTGCCGATGCTGCACGTCATGCAGGGTCGCACCGAGCAGGCCGCGGCGGAGCTGACCGTGCGGACGCCCGTGCGGCCGCCACCGGCTTGGTGGCGCCGCCTGCTGGCGCGCGCGCGCCCCGGCTGAGCGCAGGCACGGCGCTCACCACCCGGTGCGCTTGTCGGGACGGCTGCGCAGCGCCCGGCTGAAGCTGCGGATGTCGCGGTGCCGCTGCGCGCGCGCCCAGCCCTCACGGCGCGCGTCGATGCGCAGCTGCTCACGCTCCAGCTTGCGATGGCTGGCCACTCGCTCGCGCAGAGAGGCATCCTGGCACATCGCCTCGCGCACCGCGCAGCCCGGCTCGCGCTGGTGGGCGCAGTCGCGAAAGCGGCAATGCTCGGCGAGCGCGAGGACATCGGCGAAGCCCTGCTCGATGCCCTCCGCGCTGTCCCACATGCCCAGCTCGCGCATGCCGGGCGTGTCGACCACCAGCGCACCGCCGGGCAGCGCGACCAGCTCGCGATGCGTGGTGGTGTGGCGGCCACGGCCGTCGTCGCGCACCGGCGCCGTGGTCAGCACCTCCGCGTCGCAGACCAGGTTGACCAGCGTCGACTTGCCCGCGCCGCTGGGACCGATGAGCGCGGCGGTGACGCCGGGGACGAGCAGCGCGCGCAGCGCGTCGACGCCGCTCGCATCGACGGCGCTCACGGCGATGACCTCGACCGCACCGGCGACCTCGCGTGCCGCGTCGAGGTCGCGGTCGAGATCGTCGCTGAGATCGGCCTTGGTGAGCAGCACCGCGGGACGCGCGCCCGACGCCCACACCAGCGCCAGGGTGCGCTCGATGCGGCGCAGGTTGGCACCGAATCCGAGCGGGCAGACCACCAGCCCGACGTCGATGTTGGCAGCGACGGCCTGGGCCAGGCTGAGATCGCCGGCCACCTTGCGCAGGAACACGGTGCGGCGCGGCAGCACCGCGGTGAGCAGGCCGGCTTCGACGGCGACCCAGTCACCGGCGGTGACACCGCCCTCGGGCGGATCGCCGCGCAGCCGTCCGGCGAGTGGCACGCGCGCGTCGCCGTGCGGTGTGGCCACGCTGATGGAGCCGCGGTCGACACGGACGACGCGGCCGGGCACGGCGCCGCGCAGGGCGTGCGGCGCGAAGAGGTTTTCCAGGTTCGCGTCCCAGCCCAGGTGGGCGAGGGCGCGCGCAAACGCAGAGGGCACGGGTGAGGACGCTCCGACAGTCTTGGATGTGGAACGCCCGGGCCGCGCCGGCTGATCTTTTCTGCCAGCCGGACGAGACGATGAGGCTCGGCGGCGTCAGCCGGGGAGGCGACCGGGCACGGCGGCTGTGGCGGACGTCGTGCAGACAATCTTTGCCATCGTCGTGCCCTCCTCGGATGCCGGTGCGACGGCTCGGAGCCTAACAGCCGCGGGCCGCCCCGGCAACACCGGGCTGCTTTGACGCGACCTGACGCGACGCGTCGTGACGTCCGTCGCGCATCGCGCCACAATGCGTCACGCGGGGAAGGGAGCAGGACCTGAGGCCGCACGCAGAGGAGGTTGCCGACGTGGAGACCGCGCTCACGCCCATCGAGTTCGCCCGCCGCTCACGCAGCCTCTACCCGCGTCGAGAGGCGGTCGTCGACCGTGAGCTGCGGCTGACCTACGAGCAGTTCTTCCACCGCTGTGACCGCTGGTCGGCGGCGCTGCAGGACATGGGCGTGCGCAAGGGCGACCGCGTCGCCTACATCGCGCCCAACACCCACGCGCAGCTCGAGTCCTTCTACGCGGTGCCGCAGATCGGCGCGGTGCTGGTGCCCATCAACTACCGCCTCACCGCCGACGACTTCGCCTACATCGTCAACCACTCCGGCGCCACCGTGCTCTGCGCGCACGCCGACCATCTCGAGCAGGTCGACTCCATCCGCGACCAGCTCAGCGGCGTGCGGCATTTCGTTGCCCTGGAAGGCGAGTCGCCCGGCTGGATCGACTACGAGCAGCGCCTGGCGCTGTCGCACGACGAGTTCGACGCGCCGCAGATCGACGAGACCGACCTGCTCTCCATCAACTACACGAGCGGCACCACGGCGCGACCCAAGGGCGTGATGATCACTCACCGCAATGCCTACATGAACACGGTGGGCACGCTCATCCACCTGCACCTCGGCGTCGACGACCGCTACCTCTGGACCCTGCCCATGTTCCACGCCAACGGCTGGACCTTCACCTGGACGGTGACCGCCGCGGGCGCGACGCACATCTGCCTGCCCAAGGTCGAACCCGCGCGCGTCTACGAGCTGGTGCGCGAGGAGCGCGTCACCTGGCTGTGCGCCGCGCCGACGGTGCTGATCTCGCTGGCCGGCGCGCCCGCCGAAATGCGCGCCGGAGCGCCGCGCGGTGTGCACGTGGTCACCGCGGGCGCGCCGCCTGCCGCGGCCACCATCGAGCGCATGGAGGGCGAGCTGGGCTGGGAGGTGACGCAGGTCTACGGTCTCACCGAGACGGCGCCGTTCATCACCGTCTGCGAGCCGCGTCCCGAGCATCGCCGCCTGTCGCCCGCGGAGCGCGCCGTGGTCAAGGCGCGGCAGGGCGTCGAGCTGCTCACCTCTGGCGAGCTGCGCGTGGTCGGCGGCGACGGCGCGCAGGTGCCCTGGGACGGGCAGTCGCTCGGCGAGATCGTGGTGCGCGGCAACGTGGTGATGAAGGGCTACTACAACGACCCCGAGGCCACCGAGCGGGCCATGGGCGACGGCTGGTTCCACTCCGGCGACGCGGCCGTGGTGCACCCCGACGGCTTCGTCGAGATCCGCGACCGCATCAAGGACGTGATCATCTCGGGCGGCGAGAACATCTCCTCCGTCGAGGTCGAGGGCGTGCTGCTGCGCCATCCCGCGGTGCAGGAGGCCGCCATCGTGGGGTTGCCCCACGAGAAGTGGGGCGAGGCGCCCTACGCCTTCGTCGTCCTGCGCCCGGGGCAGTCGGCCACCGAGTCCGAGATCATCGACTTCGCCCGCTCCCACCTCGCCCACTTCAAGGCGCCCAAGGGCGTCTCCTTCGTCGACGACCTGCCCAAAACGGCCACGGGAAAGATCCAGAAGTTCGTGCTGCGCAAGGGCGCCCCGGCGATCGCCGCGCAATAGCGCACCGCGACGCCGCGCACTCAGTCCGCGTTGCCGTAGGACTGCGCGTCGCCGAAGGGTGTGACGGTGCCGTCCATGCGGATCAGCCAGTAGCCGCGGCCGTCGAGGGTGGTGGCCATGCCGCCGGTGGCGTGGCCGGTGAAGGAGCCGCCGAGGGAGCCGTAGCCGACCGCGGCGCCGAAGGGGAAGATGCCGCCGTCGGCGGCGACCAGCCAGTAGCCGTCGGCGGTAAGAGTCGCGGCCATGCCGACGATGGGTTGATTGAGGCGCACGTTGCCGGTCGAGCCGTAGGAGTGGTACACGGCGTCGCCGAACGGGAACATGCCGCCGTCCGCGGCGACCAGCCAGTAGCCGTTGCCCGACGGCGTCGCGGCCATGCCGACGATGGGTTGATTCAAGCGCACGTTGCCGGTCGAGCCGTAGGAGTGATAGACGGCGTCGCCGAAGGGGAAGATGCCGCCGTCGGCCGCGACCAGCCAGTAGCCGTGCCCGCTGCGCGTCGCGGCGATGCCGACCACCGGCTGGTTGAGCCGCACGTCGCCGAGTGAGCCGTAGTAGGCCGCGTCGCCGAGGGTGAAGACCCCGCCGTCCGGCGCGGTCATCCACACGCCCTGCCCCGTCGGCGTCACCGCGGCGCCGGCGATGGCGCGGTTGAGGTGCATGCCGCCGAGCGATCCCGGCGACGTCGCCGCGCCGAAAGCGGACACGTTGCCGTCGGAGTCGGGCAGCAGGTAGCCCTTGCCCTCGTCGACCGGCAGCAGGCTGGGATGGCCGGCGCGCACCACCACGGCCATGCGGCCGAAGGAGTTGAAGGAGGCCTCGAAGCGCTGCATGCTGACCGTGCCCGAGGTGGCGTTGCCGGGATCGTGCAGCGTCACCATGCCGCGGTCGTAGTCGACGCCGACCAGGGTCATGGCGTGCTCGCCGACGCTGTAGGGAACGATGCGCCCGTCCCACGCGGTCCAGGTGCGCAGCGTGGTGGTGCCGAGGTGGTTGACCACCCAGACCACCACGGGATTGCCGTTCAGCACCTCCTGGTAGATCACCGACGGGTCGACGTTCTCCAGCGGCACCGCGCCCGCGCCGGCGCGCTCGGCCGCGAAGGCGACCGGCGGGTCGTAGACGCCGTAGCCGGTGCGCGCCGGCTCACTGCCGTTGACGTCGCCGACGAAGGTCCTGTAGGGATCGCCCCAGTGCACCACGCTGCCATTCGGTCCCAGCACGGGCGTACGGCGGTCGGCGCCCATGGCGGTGAGCAGCCAGCTCTGCGACACGTGGATGCTCTTCGCGGCCAGGGCCATCTGCAGCGCGGCCGCCTCGCAGGAGAGCGAGCGCACCTGGCCGTACACCGGCGCCGCGATGAGGTTGCTGGTGGCGGCATCGGCGCTGATCGCTGTTGACCATCCCGTCAGCATGCTGAACGCTGCGATCAGCGCGAAGAACCCGGCGCGGCGGCGACGAGAGGCGGGCATGCAGCGGCTCCCCATTCCCTTCGTGGGTGACGGATCTGCCCTTCAAGTATGGAAGCGTGTACCGCCAGGCACCACGGCCGGATGTCACTTTTCACCACAACGTGCCGAAACTGCCGGCCAATCAGTCGCGGGCCGCCAGCTCCGCCACGCGCCGCAGCGTGGCCCGCGCGGCGCGGCGCTGGCCGGAGGCGAAGAGCGCCGCGTCGAGGAGCGCACCGGCGCGCCCGAAGGCGCTCAGCGCCCCCGCCGCGTCGCTGACCAGCGTCACCCGCGTGCCGCCCGCGCCGTCCGGCTCGCAGCGCAGCGCGGTGCGCACCGCCGGCTCGCTGTCGGTCACCGTGGCCACCAGCTCACCCGGCACCAGCTCCACCACGGTGGCCGTCAGCGAACGCTCGCCGTGACGGTCGCGCACGGTGGTGCGCACCACGCTGTCCACCGCGGGGGGATCGGGCGAGACGCTGCGCGCCACCACGCCGCGCGCCGGGTCGGGCGTGCGCAGCAGCTCGAGGCAGGCGTCGAACACGCGCGCGGCCGGCTGCGCCAGCTGCAGACGGCGCACCACGCGCCGCGCCATCGTCGCGGACTCCTCAGCCCGCGACCGCGGCGCCGCTGCTGAGCAGTGTCCGCCGTTCGGCCGCGCCGAATCCCAGCCGCCGCAGCCAGGACGCGGTGTGCTCGCCGACGCGCGGGATGCGCGGCCCGCCCCCCATCGTCCCCGCGCTGCTGCGGATCGGTGCGCGCGGCACCAGCGCCGTGCCCGCGTCGGTGCGCACCTCCTGCAGCAGCTTCTGCTCGCGCACCACGGGATGCTCGGCGACCTCGCGCACGCCGCGCAGCCGCGCCGTGGCCAGCCCGGCGGCGACCAGCCGCTCCTCCCACACCGCCGCAGGCGCCGCGGCCAGCACCTCCTCGATGCAGGCGTGCAGCGCCTCGCGGTTGGCCATGCGCCCGGCCATGACCACGAAGCGTTCGTCGGCGGCCAGGTCCGGGCGGGAGAAGACGCGCAGGCAGAGCTCGCGCCACTCGCGGTCCTGCTGGGCCACGACGAACACCACCCCACCGTCGCCGCATCGGAACGGCCCGTAGGGCGCCACGTGGAGGTGGTGCAGGCCGGCGGGCTGCGGCTCGACGCCGGTGGCCAGGTAGAGCCCCAGCGTCGGCGCCGTCCAGTCCAGGGTGGCGTCGAACATCGACACCGAGAGCGTGGCCCCGCCGGCGCCCGCCCGCCGCGCCGCCAGGGCGCCGAGCACGCCGAGGGCGGCCGAGGTGCCGGCGGCGATGTCGCAGAGCGAGACGCCCGACTTGGCCGGGTGGCCCGGCTCGCCGGTCACGGCGACGACGCCCGCCTCGGCCTGGACGAGCAGGTCGTAGGCCTTGCGCTGCGCGTAGGAGCCCGTCTCGCCGAAGCCGCTGATGCTCGCGTAGACCAGCTCGGGGCACCGGCGGCGGAGCTGGCGTGGCCCCAGGCCAAGACGGGTGGCCGCACCCGGGGCGAAGTTCTGCACCACCACGTCGGCGCGCTCGGCGAGGCGGCGGGCCACCTCGCGGCCGGCGGGCGCCTTGAGGTCGAGGGCGACCGACTCCTTGCCATGGTTGAGCCAGGCGAAGTAGCTGCTCACCCCCGCGCTGTGGTGCTCGTAGTGACGGGCGAAGTCGCCGCCGCCCGGGCGCTCCACCTTGACCACCGTGGCGCCCTGGTCGAGCAGCAGCCGGGTGGCCAGCGGCGCGGCCACGGCCTGCTCCAGGGCGAGGACCAGGACGCCGCGCAGGGGGAGTGCCATCGGCGGCGAATCATGCGCGATCGGGGCGATTCGCAGCCTGTGTTGACACGTATTGCTATAGCGACATGCTACGATTTTGCCCTGGATGAATGTCACGATCGACGCAAAGGCGCCGCCCGCGGCGCCCGCGCCGGACCGCGACCTGCAGTCCGCGCCGCTCCCCGGCAGCGCCGGCCAGGACCGTCCCCCCTCCCGCCACGCGGGCGCCGACGCCCTCCGCGCCGTGGCCGCCATGGCCGTCATCTGCGTTCACACCACGCACTGGGCGCAGCAGAATACCGGCGCGGACCGCGCCGTCTGGTACTCGACCACCCTGCTGGTGCGCTTCTGCGTGCCCGCCTTCGTGCTGCTCACCGGCCTGGTGCTCGCCTACCGCTACGGCGAGCAGCGCCTCGGCGGCGCCTTCCTGCTGCGCCGGGCGCGGCGCAGCCTGGTGCCCTGGCTGGTCTGGGCGCCCACCTTCCTGCTCTTCGACCTGTTCCTCACCGGGGAGCTCGCGCGGACGCCGGGCGCGGTGAGCGACTGGTGGTCACTCGGCGGCGGGCATCTCTACTACCTGATCCTGGTGCCGCAGCTCTACGTGCTGATGATCGTCTGGCCGCGCCATCGCCGCACCGCCGCGTCGCTGGCCGTCGCGCTGCTGGCGGTTCAGGTCGGACTTGACACATTCAGGCTGTACGCGCCGCTGGGCGGCAACCTGTGGCACCAGGCGGTGCTCAACCACGGCTTCGAGCAGTTCCCCTACTGGATCGGCTACTTCGCGGTCGGCGTCGCCGCCGGGCGCTTCCTCGCTGCGCGGCGTTCGCTGCCCGGCCGGCCGTTCGCCATCGCCGTGCCACTCACGGCGCTGCTGCTGCTCTGGGTCGACCGCGCGGGCATGGCCAGCCCGCGCTACGCCGAGGGCACGGGCTCCTTCCTGCGGCCGCTCATGGTGCCGTACGTGCTCGCCGTGTGCGGCGCGGTGCTGTTCGGGTTGCCCGCCGTCCTGCGGCGGTTGCCGCGACTCGACCGCACCACCGCGCTGGTCAGCCGGCATTCGCTGGGCATCTACGTGGTGCATCCGATGCTGCTCGCCGGCTTCGGGCGGACGCTCGGCTTCGCGCTGCACAGCCACCTGCCCTGGTCGATCCTCGGTGTGCTGGCATTGACCGTGCTCACCGCGGTGTCGGCACTGCTGGTGTCGATGCTGCTGGCGCGCCACCGCTGGCGGTGACCATCGGTGAGACCTGGAAGCGCCGCGGACGCCGCGATACGCCGCACGAGCCGGAGCGGGAGCTGCGCGGTGCGCCGCAGCGGCGCGGCGGTGTCGCCGGTCGCGCCTAGCCCGACGGGCGGCTACAGCGGGATGTTGCCGTGCTTGCGCTTGGGCCGCTCGACCTGCTTGTCGAGCGTCATGGCCAGCGCGCGGATGAGCACCTCGCGCGTCTGCTTGGGCTCGATGACGTCGTCGACGTAGCCGCGCTCCGCCGCGTAGTACGGGTTGGCGAACTGCTCCTTGTACGACTCGATCAGCTCCGCGGCGCGCTGCGCGGGGTTGGCCGAGGCGGCGATCTCGCGCTTGAAGATGATGTTGACCGCGCCCTGCGGGCCCATCACCGCGATCTCCGCGGTGGGCCAGGCCACGTTGTAGTCGGCGCGGATGTGCTTGGAGCACATGACGTCGTAGGCGCCGCCGTAGGCCTTGCGGGTGATGACGGTGAGCTTGGGCACCGTGGCTTCGCAGTAGGCGTAGAGCAGCTTGGCGCCGTGGCGGATGATGCCGCCGTACTCCTGGTCGGTGCCGGGCAGGAAGCCGGGCACGTCGACGAAGGTGACCAGCGGGATGTTGAAGGAGTCGCAGAAGCGCACGAAGCGCGCCGCCTTGATGCTCGCCTCGATGTCGAGCGCACCGGCGAGCACGCGCGGCTGGTTGCCGACCACGCCGACGCTGTGTCCGTCGAGGCGCGCGAAGCCGGTGATGATGTTGCCCGCGTGGTACGGCATCACCTCGAGGAAGCGGCCCTCGTCGACGACGTGGGCGATCGCCTCGCGCATGTCGTAGGGCTGGTTGGGGTTGTCGGGGATGATCGACTGCAGCTCTGCGTCGGCGCGGTGCGGGTCGTCGAGCGTCGGCCGGTGCGGCGGGCGCTGCCGGTTGTTCGACGGCAGGTAGCCGAGCAGCTCGCGGATCTGGGCGAAGGACTCGTCCTCGCTCTCGGCCATGAAGTGGGCCACGCCGCTGCGCTGGTTGTGCACGTCGGCACCACCCAGCTCCTCGAAGCTGACCTGCTCGCCGGTGGTCACCTTGATGACGTCGGGACCGGTGATGAACATGTAGCCGACCTTGCGCACCATGACGATGAAGTCGGTCATGGCCGGCGAGTACACCGCGCCGCCGGTGCAGGGCCCGACGATCAGCGATATCTGCGGGATGACCCCGCTCGACTCCACGTTGCGGTAGAAGATCTCCGCGTAGCCCGCCAGCGAGACCACGCCCTCCTGGATGCGCGCACCGCCCGAGTCGTTGATGCCGATGCATGGCGAGCCGGTGCGCGCGGCCAGGTCCATGATCTTGGTCACCTTTTCGGCGAAGACCTCGCCGAGCGAGCCGCCGAAGACGCTGGCGTCGTGGCTGAAGAGGAAGACCTGGCGCCCTTCGACGGTGCCCCAGCCGGTGACCACGCCGTCGCCGCGGATGCGCTTCTCCTCCATGCCGAAGTTGGCGTTGCGGTGCATGGCGAAGGCGTCCATCTCGACGAAGCTGCCCGGGTCGAGCAGCCGCTCGATGCGCTCGCGCGCAGTCAGCTTGCCCTTGCGGTGCTGCGACTTCTCCGCCGCGCCGCCGCGGTGGATGGCGTCGTAGCGCCGCTTGCGCAGCAGGTTGATCTTGCGCTCGGTGACGCTGCCGGGCACCCCTGCCGCCGCGCCGTTGCTGGCCGCGGCCGCCTGGCGGAGCTCGCCCGCACTGAGCTTGGGGCGATCGCCGGCGCCCGCGGGCGGGATGCCGGGCTTGGTGGGACGGGCCATCTCGGCGCAAGGGTAGCCGATCGGGGCCGCGACTCCGCCATCGGGGCGGACCTGACGGAGGGCGGGCGGCTGTGCCAGGCTACACGCCGCCATGGCACGACCGGTTCAGCTCGCCCGCGGCGTCTGGCGGATCCCCACCTTCGGCGCCACCATCGTCAACTCCTTCGCCTTCGAGGAGGCGGACGGCACCGTCACGCTGGTCGACGCCGGCATCAAGAACCGCGGTCCCAAGCGGATCGTCGAGGGGCTGGCGGGCATCGGCAAGCGACCCGAGCAGGTGCGCCGCATCCTGCTCACCCACTCGCACTTCGACCACGGCGGCGGCGCGGCGGGCGTGGTGCGCGCCACCGGCGCGCCGCTGCACGCGCACGACGTCGAGGCTCCCTACCTGAGCCGGGGACGTCCGCCCGGCTACCAGGGCCGCAAGCTGATGGGACGCCTGATGTCGATGCGCCCGCCCAAGCTGCAGCCCGTCGACGCGGCGGCGACCTTCGCTGACGGCGAGCTGCTCGACGTCGCCGGTGGCCTGCGCGTGCTGCACACGCCCGGACACACACCGGGCCACTGCGCCTTCCTGCACGAGCCCAGCGGCGTGCTCGTCACCGGCGACTCGATCTTCAACTGGCGCAGCCGCATGATCTGGTCCTTCGCCTACTTCTGCACCGATCCCGAGATGAACAAGGACACCGCGGAGCGGTTGGGCGAAGCCGACTACGAGATCGCCGCCTTCACCCACGGTCCTGAGATCCGCGACAACGCGCGCGAGAGCATCCGCGAATTCCTGCGCACGCACCGGAGGGCAGCTCCATGACCACTGTCGACAGTGACCTGGCCGTCCGTCTCGTCGACGCGCTCAACGGGCTGTACGGCACGCACCCGGGACGGCGCGCCGCGCACGCCAAGGGCATGTACTGCGCCGCGACCTTCACGCCGACCGCCGATGCCGCCGCGTTGAGTCGCGCGCCGCACTTCCGCGGTGCGCCGGTGCCCGCACTGGTGCGCTTCTCCAACGGCAGCGGCAACCCGGCGGCGCCCGACGGCACCAACGACGGGCGCGGCATGGCGGTCAAGTTCGACCTCGGCGACGGCGCCTCGACCGACATCGTGGCGCTGACCCTGCCGGTGTTCTTCGCACGCGACCCGGAGTCCTTCCTGGAGTTCACGCGCGTGCGCACGCCCGATCCGGCGACGGGCAAGCCGGACATGGGGGCGGTGATGGCCTATCTCGGTGCGCATCCCGAGGCGTCGGGCGCTGTGCAGGCGGGGATGTCCATGCGGCCGCCGGCCAGCTTCGCGCAGCTCACGTACCACGGCATCCACTCCTTCCGCTTCGTCGACGCATCCGGCGGCGCGCGCTTCGTGCGCTACCGCTGGACGCCGGAGGCGGGCGAGGCTAGTCTCGATCCCGAGGAGGCCAAGGCGCGCGACGCCGACTTCCTGCGGGCCGAGCTGTCGGATCGGCTGGCGGGTGGGCCGGTCGTGTTCACGTTGTCGGCGATCGTCGCCTCACCCGGCGACGACGTCGACGATCCCACCGTGGCCTGGCCGGACTCGCGGCAGACCGTGGAATTGGGCCGTCTGGAGATCACCGGGCTCGCTGAGGATCCCGAGCGCGACGGCGGCGTGATCGTCTTCGACCCCACCAACGTGGTCGACGGCATCGAGTGCTCGGACGACCAGATCCTGCACGCGCGGCGCGTCGCCTACAGCGAGTCGGTGAACCGCCGCATCCGCTGAGAACCCGGCTGGGGCGGGCGTCAATTCGAGAAGAACAGCGAGTGGATGCCGGTGGCGATGGTCTTCGCCGTGCCGCCGGTGAGCAGCACCAGCGTCGACGGCGGCGACGGTATGTACGGGTTCTGAGAGCCGGGAGGCGGGGCGGCGTTGTGATCGTACGCGCTGTACGCGACCGCGAAGGTCGAGCCGCCCGGCTGTGTTCCCACGTCCGAGCTGAGCACGCCCGACTCGGCGTGGGCCCAGAGCACCCTGCCGGCGGACAGGTCGACCAGAGTGAGCGGATACACGGGGCCGCCGTAGACGAAGTTGGGACGGCCGAGCAGCAGTCGCGTGCCGTCCGCGGAGATCTGCAACACACCGCCGCGCTGCGGGAGGGTGCGCACCGCCCCGGTGGTGAGATCGCGGATGCTGACCAGTCCGTCGCGGTCCGACTCGGCGGCCACGCGACCGTTGGCGCTGACCGCGAGATTGTCCGGGGTGGTGCCACAGCCGGGGGAGGATGACGCGCAGAGCGTCTGGTCGAGCAGCACCTGGTTGCTGCTCAGCTTCCTGACCTGAACCTTGGTCACATCGAGACCGATCTGGACATAATCGACCACCCGGTCGGTGGAAACGGCGCAGGCCTTCACCTGGTCGAACTGGTCGTTGCGCGTGCCGAGCACGGCCGTCACGGGACGGCGCCTGCCGTCATCGAGGACCACCAGGTCGGTTTCGTAGACACCAGGGCCGGTGGAGCTGCTGACCAGGCAGACGGTCCGGCTGTTGTCGCCCCAGGTGGGGCGGCCCGGTGGGTTCTGGGGCAGGTCGTAGAGGAGGCGGCCGTCCGAGCTGTACACCGTGTTCAGGACGAGCAGGCGCTCGCCATCCGGTGACTGGACGACACCCATGGTTCCGCCCGCCTGTGGCGGCATCACGACGCCCGGGAGGTCGAGATGGCCACGCGGCGCGCCGCTCCAGTCGACCGCCTCCAGGCGCACCGCGCCGCTCGACGGCTGTGTCTGCAGCGCATACCAGAACACCGGCACGCCGGCGGGGACCGTCGAGTGCAGCGCCGCAGGCAGCTGTCCCGGCGAGGGCGCGGGGGTGACGCGCGGCGCCGGGCTCGGCGTGGCGGCCGGCGCGGCGGTGCGCCCGTGCAGGCGCTGCACCGCGAACCACGTGCCGCTGCCCATGGCGACCAGCACGGCGAGGCCGACGGCCAGGGCAGCCGGAGCCAGGCGCCGCGGGGCAGCGGGGTCGCGCAGCGCGATGCGCACGCGGGCACGGCTCAGCGGAGCGGCGTCGAGGCGCGGCACCGGCACCGTCGCCTGCAGCACCGCCATCTCGCGGCGCAGCACCTCGTCGAGCTCGTCGTCGGCCAGGTCGGCCCAGGTGTGCTCGCTCATGCCCGAATCTCCTCGGCGGAGCCCGCAGCCAGCGCCTCGCGCAGCCGCCGGCGGGCGGTGTGCAGGCGAGAACCGACCGTCCCCACGGGGACGTCGAGCAGCCCGGCGATCTCCTCGATGGAGAAGCCGTGCAGGTAGAAGAGCCCGACCGCCGCGCGATGCGCGGCGGGCAGCGTGCCGATGGCCTGCCACAGCGCGACGCCGACCTCGCCCGGCGCCTCGGCCGAGCCGGCCATGTCCTCGTGCAACGTCAGCGCGGCGCGGAGGCGGCGACGCCGGGCCAGTGAGATCGCCTCGTGCCCGGCGATGGCCAGCAGCCAGGCGCGCAGGGGACGCGCCGAGTCGTAGCGCTCGCGGTGCTTCCAGGCGCGCTCGAAGACGGTCTGCATGACGTCGCGGGCGTCCTCGCTGTGGCGCACCACCACAAGCGCGTAGTGGTACACGGCGGCGGAGTGCTCCGCGAAAGCGCCGCCCCAGGCGGTGGCATCCATTCCCTTCACGCCAGCAATACGCGCCGGGCGGCCCCGATTTTCATTTCCCCCCGAAATCGCCTGCCGGCGGCTAGAACAACGCGCTCGGGTGGTAGACCCCGAAGACCTCGCGCAGGGTGTTGCAGACCTCGCCGACGGTGGCGTAGTGGGAGAGTGCCTCGCGCATCAGGGGCAGCAGGTTGTCGTCGCCTTCGGCGCCGCGCCTGAGCGCCGCCAGCGCGGTGTCGACGCGTGACTGGTCGCGCCCGGCGCGCACCTCGCGGACGCGGCGCACCTGCTCGGCCTCCAGCTCGGCGCCGATGCGCAGGATCTCCACCTCCTGCTGCGAGGTCTCGGTGAACCTGTTGACGCCGACCACGATGCGCTCCCCGTGCTCGACGAGCTGCTGGTGGCGGTACGCCGAGTCCTGGATCTCGCGCTGGTAGAAGCCGTTCTCGATCGCGCGCACCGCACCGCCCAGCTCGTCGACGCGCGACATCAGGTCGCGCGAGGCCTCGACCAGGCGCGCGGTGAGCGACTCGACGAGGTACGAGCCGCCCAGCGGGTCCGCGACGTTGCCCGCGTTGGCCTCGAAGGCGATGTACTGCTGGGTGCGCACGGCGATCTCCACCGCCTGCTCGGTGGGCAGCGCCAAGGCCTCGTCGAACGAGTTGGTGTGCAGTGACTGCGTTCCACCGCAGACGGCCGCGAGCGCCTGGATGGCCACGCGCACCACGTTGTTGAGCGGCTGCTGCGCGGTGAGCGTCGCCCCGCTGGTCTGCGCGTGGAAGCGCAGCATCTGCGAGCGCGGGTCGGTGGCGCCGAAACGCTCGCGCATCACCGTCGCCCAGAGCTCGCGCGCGGCGCGGAACTTGGCCACCTCTTCGAAGAAGTCGTTGCTGACGTTGAAGAAGAAGCTCAATCGCGGCGCGAACTTGTCGACGGGCAGACCGGCGTCGATGGCCGCCTGCACGTAGGCGATGCCGTTGGAGAGCGTGAAGGCGATCTCCTGCGGCGCCGTCGCGCCTGCCTCGCGGATGTGGTAGCCGCTGATGCTGATGGTGTTCCAGCGCGGCAGCTTCTCGGCGCAGTAGGCGAAGGTGTCGGTGACCAGGCGCATCGACGGGCGCGGCGGGAAGATGTACGTGCCGCGCGCGGCGTACTCCTTGAGGATGTCGTTCTGGATGGTGCCGCCGAGCAGCCTGGTGTCGATGCCCTTGCGCTCCGCGGCCAGCTCGTAGAGCAGCAGCAGGACCGACGCCGGCGCGTTGATGGTCATCGAGGTGGTGACCTCGTCTTGCGGGATGCCCTTGACCAGCAGCTCCATGTCGGCCAGCGAGTCGATGGCAACGCCGACCTTGCCGACCTCGCCGCGCGCCATGGGGTCGTCGCTGTCGTAGCCCATCTGGGTGGGCAGGTCGAAGGCGGTGCTCAGTCCGGTTTGTCCGGCGCGCAGCAGGTAGTGGAAGCGTTCGTTGGTCTGCTCCGCGCTGCCGAAGCCCGCGTACTGGCGCATGGTCCAGAGCCGCGACCGGTAGCCGTCGGCACGCACGCCGCGGACGAACGGGTACGTGCCGGGCGGGGCCTGCTCGTCCGGCGCGTCGGCGGCGCTGTACGAGGGCTGCAGCGGCAGTCCGCTCTCGGTCTCGCGCGGCGCGGACTCCGGGGACCTCTCGCTCTCGGGCTGCGGCTGCGCGCTCTTCGGCGTCGCGTCGGACACGGCCATCTCAGTGCGCCGCGGCGGCCTCCGGGTCCTCCTGGCAGAGCTCGGTGAGCACGCCGGCCGCCGCCTTGGGATGCACGAAAGCGACCAGCCGGCCGCCCGCGCCCTTGCGGGGACGGGTGTCGAGCAGCTGCGTGCCGTCGGCGGCGAGGCGGTCGAGCGACTCCTGCACGTCCTCCACGCCGTAGGCGACGTGGTGGATGCCGCCGCCGCGCTTCTCCAGGAACTTGGCGATCTTGCTGTCGGGACCCAGCGAGCCGAGTAGCTCGATGCGCGACTCGCCGACCTCGAACATCACCGTCTCGACGCCGTCGGACTCGACCACCTCGCGGTGCGAGGGCTCGACCCCGAAGAGCTGCGCGTAGGCCGCGGCGGCCGCGTCGAGGTCGGGGACGGCGATGCCGATGTGGTCGATCTTCTCCAGCATGTGTTGCTCGGCTCCCTCGTGGCTGAGATCGGGCCCGCGGGTCCTTCCCGCGCCCGCGCGGCGCGCCGCTAAGGCTAGCGCAGCAGCCCCAGGGCAGCGCGAGCGGCCTCCGGCATGTCCTCGCGGAGGCTGTAGAAGGCCCAGATCCCGTGCTTCTCGCTGTGCACGAACCCGGCCTCCCTGAGCTTGGCCAGGTGGTGGCTGATGGTCGGCTGGGACTGCTCGAAGGCGGCGGTCAGGTCGCAGACGCAGAGGGGGGCGCCGGCATCCTCCAGCATGCGGAGCATCTGGACGCGGGTGGGGTCGGCCAGGGCGCGGAAGATGGCGGCGTGGGCCTCGGCGCGCTCGGGGTCGAGGGGTGGGGTGACGGGGAGGCAGCAGCCGCGGGTGCGGGGCGTCTGGGCGGCGGCTGCGGCCAGGGCGGGCGGGGCGGTGGCGTCCATGTCAGGCTTCATCCTACCGCAGGGATCGACGGTTATCGATGCCTTGCCGAATCTGCGGGTCTGTGCTGCAAGAGCCTCCGTCCTACCGGCGGCGATGGTGGCGGGTGGTAGCAGGTCACTCAGCAGTCCGGCACGGCCCAACTCTCTCCGGGCGGGCGTGCCATATTTGGCCTGATCGGATCAGCGCCTTCTGCGCTCGAGCAGGCGCTTTGGCCGGTCGCTCACTGGTCAACTGCTGCTCGATGATCTGTGCACGCGGCGCGGGAGCGGCGACATTGAAGGTCACCACCCAGGCCCCCGGGAAGTCAGTCTCTGTGATGCTCCTCCGCGCCTCGGAACTCGACCTCCAGTTCGTCACCCTGATTGCGCAGTTCGATGGAGTTGCCGTTGGCCAATGAAAGAACACAGCCATACGGGCCGACACCATCCACGAGAGGTTGCACACCAGTGACCACGGCCCGGGTGTTCGATGGAAACACCTTCCAATGCCCCCACTTGAAGCTCGCCCCGACTGGTGAGATCTCGCCCTCGGCATAGTCTGCAGGGGGAGGTCCTACCCCCCCGTCTGATTGGCATGCGAAGTCCAGAACGGCGCCAACGGCCACGAAGCGCGCAACCACCGGGTTCTCGTGAGGAACTGCAGTGTCGCGGTCCGGGAAGTACATCAATAAATCCACACCCTTGAGTGACAGTCCCAAGAGCCGTTCGGCGTGAACGCACGGATTCATGTCAGCCCTACCTGGTAGAGTGCTCGCTGCACGGACCCGTTGAAGAGGCCGTACCTCAAGATCGTCACAAACTGATACTGAGGGGTCAAGACAACGACGTGCAACCCCTTGATGGCGAAACGCACGGAGCCAACGGTACCCCCGATGCCTTGCCCGCGGAAGGTGCCGTCGACCTCCAGATCGGCATTGTCGACGATGTCGTTTACCATGGCGAGGAACTGTGCTCGGTCGGCAGCATCTGCGGAGTCGAGCCCCCACTCCCCCATGTGCTGGTCGGCCTTCTTCGCGAACTGGCCAACGTCGTTGATGATGTTGACTGCGTAGGGGTCGGGTGGCTTGGGAAGAAGACCCTTGCTGCACCGGCGCAGAACGATGCAGGTGATAACGATGCCGCGGCTCAACATCGTCTTGGCATCAGGTCCTTCTTTCGCGGCGTCATTGGCACTCGCTTGGCAAAAGGCATCCAAGGTGCGCTCGCTCAGGCAGTCCCATGGATTAAGGGTCAACACCTTGTCGAGTTGCGACTGAACGGCGTCCAGGCAACGTGCGTTGTCGTTCGAACAAGCCTCCGCCTGGAGGATGAGGTCGTCGTATGCGTCGCAGGTCGATCTCCCTCCGAGGCTCTTCCGAGGAACCTCGAATCCGTTGGAGCACGACGGAACTGCGGTCGCGTTTTCGTCCGAATCTGAGTTCTGCCGACAGAGCTTCGTGGAACATACCGGGTTGTCGACGGTGGGGTGCGAGCGCCTGTAGCTGGCGACACGCGCCTGTTGCGGAGCGTAGCTGGTGCCCGAAGAACAATCCTCGTAGCGGCACGGGTCGTGGCCGTTGGGATCGACGAAGTTGATCGGGTCGCCGTTGACGTAGCTGTAGCGGTTGGCGGTCAGCGGGTCGGTGCCGACGCTGACATTCGCGTCCGCGCCCGCACCGCGATACGAGTCGGGGGTGAGGAACGCGGACTTGGACGGATCGTAGGTGCGGCTGCCGAACTGGTAGTCGCCGGTGGTCTGGTCCTGGCGGCCGCCGCGGTAGAAGAAGGTGTCGATGGTCGAGCCCGTGTTGCAGGCGTTGCGCGACGAGGCGGTGGTGCCCTGGGGGTTGCGCGGGTTGCCGAACGGGTCGAAGCGCGCGGTGCAGACGACGGTGCCGCCGACACCGGTGGCGGTGGTGATGTTGCCGAAGCCGTCGTCGGCGAGGTACTGGATGGTGGCGCCCTGGGCGACGCCGCGGCGGCTGCCGTCGGCGGCCAGCTCGTAGCTGATGTCGCCGAGCGTCGGGCTCTCGATGACCACGGACTGGCCCATGCCGTCGTAGTGCAGCGGCGTGGTGGCGGCGGTGCCCTCCTGGTGGCTGCGCTGGCGATCGAGGCCGTCGTAGGTGTAGCCGGCGCTGGCGCCGGCGCCGCACGGGCCCGCCGCCGTCGATGAGGTCAGGCGGTCGAAGCCGTCGTAGGCGGAGTTGAGGCAGGTGTCCGACCTAAGGCCACCGAAGGCGTAGTAGGTGAAGTTCTGCGCGGAGCCGCCCGAAGGGGTGAAGCTGGCGATGGAGTTGTCCGCGTTGTAGGTGTAGCTGTCGCTGCCGTAGGTCAGCCGGTTGCCGTCGTGGTCGAAGCTGATCGACTTGGTGGTCTGCACCGGCGCGGTGCCGGTGGTGAAGCTGTTGAGACGCCCGGCCGGGTCGTACCCGTACGAGAACTGCTGGGTGTCGAGGCCGGCCGCGTTGGTCAGCGCCGCCGCGCCGCTGAAGGTCTGCTGGGTCTGCTGGCGGTCCGGGTTGTAGCTGTAGCCCCAGCTCGCCACCGTGCTGGCCGGGGTGGTCACCGTGTGGGTGGCCAGGGTGTCGTCGTTGTTGTACGTCCAGGCCTGCGCCGTGCCGTTGGGATCGCTCTCAGCGGTCACGCGCCCGGCGTGGTCGTAGCTGTAGGTGGTCGGCACGTTGCCGACCACGGTCGACTGCATCGAGGCCGCGAAGCCCGCGTCGTTGTAGCTGTACGTCGTCGACAGGCTGGGCGTCTGCAGCAGGCCGTCGTTGGCCTGGGCCCGCGTCAGCGCGAGCCCGCTGCCGTCGTAGGCGTACTCGCTGGTCTTGCTGCCGTCGTCGACGGTGCGCGGACGGCTGTCCAGGTAGTAGGTGGCGGTGATGGTCGAGCCGCCGCCGGTGGAGTCCTGGACGCTGGTGGTGTTGCCCGCCGCGTCGTACGAGGTGGCGATGGTCTCGCCGTTGCGCCCAGTCTGCTGCGACTGGCGGTCGTCCGGGTAGTAGGCGAACGACTGCGACCCCGCGTCGCCGCCCGCGAGGGCGTTGAGGTTGGCGTCGACGAGGTAGGTGTGCTGGCCGGTCTTGCGGCCGCCCAGGTCGTAGCTGTAGTCGGTCCTGCGCTGCTGCAGCGCCTGGCCCGACCTGGCCACCACGGGGTCGACGCTGTAATTGACCAGGTTGTCGTAGGTGTATGCCGTCGTCGACGGCGTGCCGAGCTGGTTGTCGACGTCGGCGGCCTGTCCGGTGTGCACCAGCCACGCCGACGGGGAGTACACCGTGTTCACGTTCCCGGCGTTGTCGTAGGCGTAGGCGGTGGTGTTCTTGTACGTCCCGCTGGTGTCCTGGGCGGCGTTGACCACGTCCTTGCGCAGGTTGTCCGCGTAGTAGTCGGTCTGCGACTTGATGCCCATGGGATCGGTGACCAGTGTCTCGTTGCCGTTGGCGTCGTACGCGTACGAGGTGGTGTGGTTGAGCTGGTCGGTGGTGAACTGGACGAGCTCGTCCGGGTAGTACGCCGTGCTCTGGCCGTGGCCGAGCGGGTCGGTCACCGTCAGCGGCTTGCCGTCCGCGTCGTACACCGTGCTGCTCTGGGCGCGCGCGTTGGCGGCGGCCGGGTCGGGCGAGTCGACCACGGAGAGGAGCCGGTCGTCCGTGTAGGTGTAGGCGACGAACCGGTTGTCGGCGCCGTTCGAGGTCGGCAGGATGACCTTGGTGACGTTGCCCACGGCGTCGTACTGCGCGGTGGTGACGCACAGGCCCACGCCCGCCGGGTACGAGGGCACGCCGGTGACCGGCGCCGGCGCCGTGGTCGGGCACTGCGTCGTCTGGGTGGTGTTGGTGGTGGGATCGGTCACCGACGCGCTGTAGCGCGGCACGTACTGCGTGGTGGTGCGCCCGTCGGCGTCGAAGTCGGTGCGCACCATGTAGCCGGCGTCGGGCGAGGTGGTCGAGGCCGCGTAGGCGCGCGGGTCGAAGCGGGCGACCACGTTGCCGTCGGCGTCGTAGACCACGCCGGTGCGGATGTTCCTGCCGCCCGCGCTGTCGGGCAGCCCGGCCAGCGCGGCGCTGGTGTTGTCCGCGCCCTGCACCGTCTGGACAGCACGGTTGTCGGCGTCAAACAGGTAGGCGGTGACGCGGGAGCCGGGGGCGGTGACCGAGGTTGTGTTGCCCGCCGGGTCGTAGCTCCAGGCCGTGGTCACCGCGATGGTCTGGGCGGCGTCGCGGTAGGTCGTCTGCGTGCTGCGGCGGTCGAGGATGTCGTACACCGAGCTGACCACGTGCCCGTTGGCGTCAGTGCTGCTCAGTGCGTTGCCGTCCGCGTCGTAGGTGTAGCTGGTGGGGTGCGCGGTGACGGTGCTGGAGCTGTCGAGTGACTCACGATAGGAGGTGACGCCGGTGAGCCGGCCGGCGACGTCATAGCTGCGCGTCTGCGCGTAGCGTCCGTCCGGGCAGGCGGTGGCGCCGGAGGCCCACAGGTTCGGCGGGCAGACGGCGGTGACGTGCCCGTCGGCGTCGTACACCGTGTCCGTGCGTGTGCCGCTGCTGCCCGCGATGCGCGGTCCGACCTGGCTGATCAGCCGGTGCACCGCGTCGTAGGTGTACGCGGTGTTCTGGTGGTTGCCGTCCTGGGTCTGGATCTTGTTGTCGACGTTGTCGTAGGTGGTGGTCGTCGAGCAGATCACCTTGCCCAGCGGGATGGGCGCATCGGAGGCCGTCGAGGTGGCGCAGGCCAGCGGTGCCGGCCCGCTCGAGGGCCCGCGCGTCCACTTCGCCGAGACCTCGCGGTTGACCGAGTCGTACTGGAAGGTGCGCACGTTGCCGTTGGGATCGGTGACGGCGACCAGGTTGCCGTAGACGTCGTACGTGTTGGTCGTCTGCGCGTGCGACACCGCCTCGGCGGGAAGCTGCCGGGTGGCCAGCTCGTCGGCGCTGTCGAAGGTCTGGGTGATGTCGAAGGTGGGCAGGCCGGCCTGGTTGCCGCGCGGCGGCCGGATGGCGGTCTGGTTGCCGTCGGCGTCGACGGTGTAGGTCGTGGTGTTGCCGAGCGGGTCGCGCTGCGAGCGCAGGTAGAGCCAGGGCGAGCCGGTGCTCACGCTGGTCGCCTGGTACAGCGTCTCGGTGTAGGTGCTCACCGGTGGCGTCGCCGCGGTTCCGGGGAAGGCGCCGGTGGTCGAGCCCGCGGTCGCGTTGCGATCCCAGGTGCGCACCACGTTGCCCGCCGCGTCATAGCCGTAGGCCACGAAGTGCCCGGTGGGGTCGACCACCGCCTTGAGCCAGCCGCCCTGCGCGGTGGTCGCCGACAGGTCCTTGGTCTGGGTGACGTCTGCGCCACTGTCGGGGTAGTAGACGTAGGTGTAGACGCCGCTCAGGCTCTCGGCGATGGCCTTGGGGGTGGTCATGGTGTGGCGCTCGCCGTCCGCCGGGAAGTAGGTGTAGCGCGTCACCATCGCGTGTGTGCCGTCGAAGACGGGTGCGTCCGACTCGCAGAGGCTGCCGGTGTTCGACGTCGGGCTCGACGGCGCGGCGCAGATGTCGGCCGTCACCGTCGACGGCGGTGCACCCGGGGCAACGGAGGCGACGTCGTCGACCTTGTAGCTGGTCAGGTAGGGTCCGTATCCCGCGCCTGCGGCGTTGCCGCGCGGAGTCAGGCTCTGCGTCTTGTCGACGATCGAGTAGACGGCGTGCGTGTCGGAGAGCCCGGTGAAGGGTGCCACGCATTGCGTCGTGGCTCCGGTGGCCACCGAGCCGCTGCCGGCCACGGTCTCGTCGACGCAGTTGACCGCGCCGTCGGCCAGCAGCGTCTGGGTGTGGTAGCCGTAGGTGGTGTCGAGGTTGCCGGAGCCCAGCGCCTGGCGCTGGTCGAGCAGCTCGCCGTTGGGCCCGTAGGTGTACGACGTCACCTGGTTGGGCGTCGAGGTGCCCGAGGTGCGCGTGGCGGAGCAGAGGTCGTTGTCGACCCTGGCGTCCGTGCGACAGGTCGTGCCGCTGCTGTCCCACGTGTACAGCGTCTGGTGCGGCGTCGGCGAGCCCGCGGAGCTGCCGGCGTCGATCTCACCGACGCGGCCGGTGGTGTCGATGCTCTGGAAGGTGGTCTGCTCGTTGCCCTCCACCACCGTGGTGTGGTCGGGCGAGGTGTACGAGGAGACCGTGCTGACGGTGCCGCGCCGGTCCGTGATGGTGCGCAGGTGCGCGGGGCCGAGCACGCTCGGGCCGTCGGCGAACGCCGCGGTGTAGGTGAACGACGCGGTGTGGCCGTCGGGATCGGTGACCTGGCAGAGCTGGTCGACGCTGCCGCCGCAGCCGCCGTAGGCGTACTTCCAGTCGCTGAGGATGGTGCTGCCGTCCCTGGCCAGCGTGGTCACCTCGGTGAGGTGCGAGGCCAGGCCGCCGCCGTCGTACAGGTACTTGGCGATGCGGCCGGCGGGATCGACGACGTCCATCTCCGTCGGGCCGGGGTACGAGAAGACGAACTGGCGGCCGGAGACCGGCTCGCCGATGGTCAGCAGGTTGCCGAGCACGCCGCCGGCGACGGGCGCGTTGGCGTACGTGTAGCGGATCTCGTTGCCCGCGCCGTCGCGGATGTCGAGCAGGTGGCCGTCCCAGGAGAAGACCGACAGCATGCGGTCGGGACGCATGGTGGCGAAGCCCAGCACCGCGTGCGCGCTGCCCGAGATGGTGCTGCAACCGGCGCCGGCCTCGACGAAGCGCCACAGGCCGAGGTGCACACCGGCCGGCGCGGTGTAGGTCTGGTCGACGCAGAGGTGGGTGTAGCCCGAGCCGGTGTCGAGGCTGAGCACGCTGCCGACGTCGTTGACCACCGCGGCCAGGTCGGCGGGCGCCGAGGTGACCGAGGTGACGTCGATGGGCGTGCCGATCCCGTTGGGCGTGAAGGTGTGGCGCGTGCCGTCCTGGTCGACCAGGGTCACCGGCGGCGCGGTCAGCACGGCGTCGAGCGGTGACGGCACCGGCGGAACCGAGAGTCCGTCCGCGCCCGCGCCCGCGTCACCGAGGTCGCCGGCCTCGGAGATGTTGAAGGTCCAGCCCTTGCCCAGCGAGCCGGGCAGGGTGGCCACCGTCATGTCCTCGCTGTTGTAGGTGCGGCGCAGGCCGAGGGCCAGGTGTCCGTGCAGCTGCACGGGGCTGAAGTCGCTCTGCTGCAGCACCATGTTGCCGTTGGCCGGGTTGACCTGCGCGGCCACGCCCGGACCGACGCTGCGCCCGGCGTACGACCACCAGTTCTCGAAGCCGAGGCCGGAGTTGCAGACCACGAAGCTCACCGGCGACGAGGTCACCGTGCCGGACGACGCCGTCGCCGACGCCGCGTTCTGCAGCGTGGCACAGGCGCGGTCGAGGCCGGCGGCGACGGCGGTGACCTGGACGATCAGAGTGCCCGGGCCGGACGTGGTCGCGGCGGGCACACTGAGGCCGCCGACGTTGACCGTCTGTCCGGACACGGTGCAGGTAATCGAGCCCGCGCAGGCCGCGGCGTTGACCAGCACCTGGACGCCGGTGGACACCATGCCCGCGGGCAGAGTGTCGGCGACGCTGACGCTGGTGGCGAAGCTGCCCGGGTTGCTCAGCGCGATCTGGAAGGTGACCGGGTCACCCTTGGCGTACACCCCGCCCGCCGGTGGGTTGACCAGGCTCTTCTGCACGTTCACCCGTCGCGAGTCGTAGTTGAGCGAGAAGGTCGAGCTCCACTGGCCGGTCACGTCGGCGCCGTCGGCGGCGATGGCGCGCCAGTAGTAGGTGGTGCCGTCGGTCAGCACGCCGGAGGGCACGGTGTAGCTGTTCGAGGACTGCCAGCCGGTGCTCTCCAGCGTGCTGTTGAACGCGCTGTCGGTGCCGAACTGGAAGCGGTACACGGCCGCGCCGCCGACCGGGTTGACCGTCAGCGCCGGCGCCGCCGCCACCAGCGCGCCGCTGGCGGGCGACTGGTCGGTGGGCGGGTTGGAGACGAAGATGCGGAAGCCCGCCGTCCCCTGGCCCTGGCCCGAGAACCAGGTGACGTTCTCCTCCACCATGTCCCACTGCAGCGTGTACGAGCCGGGGTTGAGCCCGCCGATGTTGGCGGTCAGCCAGATGCCCTGCCCCGGTGACACGGTGCTCGGCATCAGCGTCCGCGCCCCGTCGTACACGAGCAGGTTGCCGCTGCGGTCGTAGACGTGGTACGAGAGGCGGTAGTTGCCGCCGGCCGGCCAGGCGTCGGTGCCGTTGTTGGTGACGTAGACGGGCAGGGTTGCGCTGCTGTTCGGGAGCGGACCGCGATAGGCGTTGCCGGTGGTGCCGCTGTCCCAGTCGCTGTTGTTGAAGCCGTAGGTGGTGTTGTAGGCCTCGTAGTTCACCAGCATGTAGGAGGCGGAGCCGTCGGTGTTCTTCACCGAGGCGAAGCGCCGCCAGAGCGTGGAGTTGGTCTCGCTGGTGCTGGCCATCTCGACGCCGTTGTGTCCCCAACTGCTGTTGCACCAGTTCACCACCCAGGTGGTGATGTCGACGTTGTTCCACGTCTGCCAGGGGCTGGCGAGGGTGATGAAGCCGCCCTCGCAGCACGACGGCTGGGTGTGCCAGGTGATGCTGCCGCCGTTCCAGACGCTCGACGGCGGCTCGATGACGAACGAGGACGACGTCCCGCCGGGCGCGTAGTACGTCCACGCGGTGTAGGCGTTCCAGGTCGCCGAGATGACGCGCGTGTGGTTGTTGATGAGCGGGTCGAGCGCGTAGTACGCATAGCTGCGGTTGACGCCGCTGCCGCCGCTGGGATCGAGGCCGTCGTTGACCACCCAGCGATTCGGGCTGAGCGCGGTGTCCCAGTAGTCGCCCTGGTACGAGTCGGGAAAGGCGCTGGCGACGTAGGCGTCCCAGCGCTGGTTCGAGCCCTCGGGCCTGGTGTCGAAGGTGGGGTCGACGTAGACGGGGTAGACGCGCGCCGGATCGGCGAGCCAGGCCGCGTCCGGCGTCACGGTGAGGACGGTGGCGGCGCCGCGCGTGCTCAGCGAGTAGGACACCGGACCGTGCTTGCCGTCGCCCAGCTTCTGGTCGACGTCGGAGTCGGTCATGGTCGGCGCGGGGATGGTGAAGCGCGCGGCTCCGGAGGCGTCGATGATGTCGACGCCGCCGTCCTTGCGCATGGTGGCGCGCAGGCCGCCGAGCTGCATCGGGAAGCTGAACGAGGGCTGGGCCGCGGCAGCCGCGGGGGTGTCGAGGACGACCAGCTCCTTGACGCCGCTCGTCGACGGGAAGTACTCGAGATCGACCCCCGGGAAGACGCCCGGGTAGCGCACCTGGTTGCCGCTCGCCGCTCCCGCCGCGCCGGCGGTCGCGCCGTCGGGGGCGCCGAAGCGGACGGCGTTCCCCGCACCGTCGTCGATGCGCACCAGGTCGGTCGCGTTGCTCGACGCCGCGAACCGCAGGCCGACGGGCAGCCCGGCGGGATGCATGCTGCCGTCGGGGCTGGCCTGGATGGTGCCGTCGATGGGCTGCCAGGTGCCCGAGGCGTCCTTGAAGTTCTGCGGCGCGCTGTAGATGCGCATGGTGTAGGTGCCGTCGGGGTTGAGCCAGACGCGGTGCGTGGCGTCCCACTTCTCCGCCGCCTTGACGCTCTTGCCCTCGACGTATCCGTGCGGGCCGCTGTAGGTCGAGGCGGGCGGCACCGTGTACGCGGTGGAGGCGCCCAGCGGCGCTGGGGCGGCCCCCGGCGACGGCGTGGCCGACGACGGCGCCATGAAGCGCGCATCCAGCTTGCCGCCGTGGACGTGCAGCGACGACGCGGGGCTCGCCATCTTGGCCTGTGGCGTCGGGTAGTGCGGCGCCAGCGGCGAGAAGGTCGAGGACGCGCTCGACGGCGATGCGGACGCGGCGGCGACGGGCAGGGAGCCGGCGATCGACCCGACCACGGAGAGGACGGAGGCGATGGCGGCGACCAGGCGCGCGCCGCGTCGCAATCCCTCCTGCTGGTGGTTGCGCTGCCGAGTCTCGACGTTCGAGTCGTGCGCGTACGCGTGCGCACAGCGATTCCGCTGCATCGGGGACCCCCTCTCTCTCTCTCGTGGTGCCTTGCCGCGCGCCGCACGGGCCGCCTGCGTCGCGCAGGATACGACCGGCGGGTGGCCTTCCCAGCAGTGCCGTTACCGGGATGCGACAGCAGACCGGGAGGTCTCTAGCAAACCGGCCGGGCCTCCCCTGGCAGCGCCGGGCGAACCTGCCCGCCGGGGGGCTTTCACATCTCTTTGCCGCCCGCGAGCCGTCTCAGCAGAGGTTAAGGCTCCCTTCAGGAGACTTGGAGCACACTACCCACCATGATCTTCACCCCACTCCGCAAGGCCGTCATCGCCGGCGCCGGCATGCTCGCCATCGGCGCGGCCGGCGGCGTCGCGGTGCACGCGGCCACCTCGGGCAGCCCGAGCAGCGCGTCGCTCACCGCCAGCACCTCCTCGCCGAGCCCCAACGCGAGCCAGAAGAACTGCGTGCCCGCCCCCGCGCTGGGCATCGCCAAGCAGGTGCTGGGCATCGCGGCCAAGGACACCGGCCTCACCCAGCAGCAGATCCTCGACCAGCTCCGCGCGGGCAAGACCTTCGACCAGATCGCCGGCGGCAAGGCGCAGACGGTGGAGAACGACCTGCTGGCCGCGCTCAAGACCCGCCTCGACAAGGCGGTGAGCAGCGGCAAACTGACCCAGGACCGCGAGACCTCGATGCTCGACAAGGCCAGGACGGCCATCGAGAAGGCGATGTCGAGCAACCTCTCCAGCAAGATTCCCGCCGGCGGCACGCCGCAGGCCTGTGGTCGCGGCAGGGGCGGCTTGAAGGTGCTGCAGACACTCATCTCGGTGACCGCGCAGCAGACCGGGCTCAGCAAGCAGCAGGTGATGCAGGACCTGCGCAATGGCGAGTCCATCGACCAGATCGCCGGCAGCAAGGCCGCGGCCATCAAGGCTGCGGTGCTGCAGCAGCTGCAGCAGGACCTCTCCTCGCAGCTCGACCAGATCATGTCGCACAGCGGCGACATGGGCATGGGCCGCATGGGCGGCGGGCTGTTCGGCTCCGGACTGCGCGGCGGCCACGGTTTCCGCGGCGGCTCCGCGCAGCCGTCACCGAGCCCGAGCGGCACCACGGGCGCCTGAGCCCCGCGCGGGACTCAGAGCGAGAGACGTAGAAAGCTCAAGCGGCCGCGCGACCCGGGGCCTCGACGGGGCTCCGGGCGCCGCCGCGGCGAGCCAGTGCGCGCAGGGTGTCCTGGTACACGGTGACGCCCACCGAGCCGGCCAGACCGGCGGTGAAGATGGCGGCGTAGGCGGCGATGGCCCAGACGCCGTCGCGCACCGCCACCACCACGGTCAGCGCGTTGAGCGCCATCACCGCGGTCTCGACGAGGACGATGCGGTCGGAACCGATCTGGTAGCGCTTGCGATGCCAGCGCTCGCCCCCTTCGCGCACGTCGAACTTGGGCGTGCGCTCGAAGACGCTGCGACCGCCGCGCAGCGCCTGCCAGGCGGCACGCCCGGTGTTGACCATCAGTCCCGAGCCGAAGACGCTGAGCAGCAGGATGAGCGGCAGCTGCCGCAGCCAGGGCCGCCCGATGCGGCGCTGCGCGACCGTGAAGAGCAGCGTCGGCGCCACCGTGGTCAGGTTGAAGACGCCCATGGCGCCGAGCACGGCGAGCACCTCGCGGCGGCCGTGCGAGACGAGGAGGATCAGCGGATACAGCACGGTCAGCGAGAGCATGAGCAGGTGGATGCCGTAGCCGGCCAGGTGCATCGTCGCCGACAGCTTGCGTCCCAGCGACGCCGGTGAGCGCCACACCGCGGGCAGGTGCTTGACGGCGCACTCGAAGCTGCCCCGCGCCCAGCGGTGCTGCTGCCGCCGGTACGCGCTGTAGCTGACCGGCAGCTCCGCGGGTGCGACCACGTCTCCCGCGTAGGCCGCACGCCACCCCGCCAGGAAGGCGCGGTAGGAGACGTCGAGGTCCTCGGTGAGCGTGTCGTCGCGCCAGCCGCCCGCGTCGAGCAGCGCCGCGCGGCGCCACACGCCCGCGGTGCCGTTGAAGTTGAACCACTTGCCGCTCGACCAGCGCGCCGTCTGCTCGATGGCGAAGTGGCCGTCGATGGCCAGCGCCTGCAGCCGGGTGAGCAGCGACGACTCGCGGTTGATGTGTCCCCAGCGCGCCTGCACGAAGGCCAGCCCCGGGTCGGCGACGAGCGTCGGGACCAGGGCGACGAGGAAGTCGGGCGCGGGCAGGAAGTCCGCGTCGAGGATGGCCACCAGCTCGCCGCGCGCCTGCTCCAGGCCGTGGCGCAGCGCGCCGGCCTTGTAGCCCTCGCGGCGGTCGCGGCGCACGTGGCTGATGTCGACGCCGCGCAGGCGCCAGGCCTCGACCGCGTCGGCGACCAGCTCGGCGGTGTCGTCGCTGGAGTCGTCGAGCACCTGGATGTCGAGCAGCCCGGCCGGGTAGTCGAGGGCGGCCACGGCGTCGATGAGGCGGCGGGCCACGTAGAACTCGTTGTAGACGGGGAGCTGCACGGTGACGCGCGGCCAGTGCAGCGGCAGCGGCGGCGCGGACGGCCGCTGCCGGCGGGTGCGCACGGCGACGGCGACCAGGTAGAAGAAGTTGACGCCGAAGGCGGCCAGAACACCGAGGATGAGCAGGTAGGCGACCAGCACGGGGACGAAGAGGAGGTCAGCCAGCACCCGCGTCTCCCGCCACCGCGCGGCGCCAGGCCAGCGCCCAGAGCCCGAGGACCACGAAGGCCCAGATCCGTCCCGCCGGGTAGGTCCAGGTGTAGTAGTCGAAGAGGCCGGCGACGGTGAGCGCGGCCAGCGCCGCGGAGACGGCGACCAGCTCGCGCGTCCAGGCGCGGCGACGCCGCAGCATGGCGACCCAGGGCGCCACCAGCAGCACGGCGTAGGCGACGCCGCCGGCGACGCCGGTCTCCGCGGCGGCGTCGAGCAGCACGATGCTCGAGGGCTGGTAGGCGTAGTGGAAGGACGGGTCGGCGAGGCGCATGGCCTCGGGCGTGCCGCCGATGCCGACGCCGAGCAGCGGGTGGTCCGCCACCAGGTGCGCCGTGGTGCCCGCCACGGCGGCACGCTCGTCGACGGAGCGCACCTCGGTGGCGCTGGCGCCCGCGGGATCGGTGCGCGCGGCCAGCGCGCTGCGGTACCCGACCAGCAGCGGCGCGGCGACGACCATTCCGGCGGCGACCACCAGCGCGGCCCGGCGCAGGTCGCGCCGGCGGCCGGCGACGACGAGCATGGCGGCGCTCACGCCTAGTCCCGCCAGCAGCGCGATCCAGGCGCCGCGCGAGAAGGTGACGAGAATGGCCGCAACTCCGAGCAGGCAGACGCCGAGCAGGAGCGGACGCTCCCGCGGCCGGCGCAGCGCGGCGAGCCCGCCGACCAGCAGCACACCCGCGACGAGCAGCCCGCCCAGGATGTTGGGATGGTCGGCCAGGCCGTAGGCGCGCAGGTAGCGGGTGCCGTCGCCGGCGGTGACCACGCTGACCGCCAGGTTCGGCGCCAGGTTGTACTCACCGAGCCCGCCCAGGCCGAGCGAGCGCTGCGCCATCACCTGGCCGATGCCGACGGCCGACTGCACCGCCACCATGAGCGCCACCGGCGCCACCACGCGCAGAGGTGACGGCAGCTCGTTGCACACGTACAGCGCCAGCGCGGCGAGCAGGGTGAGGCGCAGGCTGGTCATCGCGGCCAGCGCCGGGTCGGTGGCAAACGGCGTGCCCAGCCAGGCGAGCGCCAGCAGCACCGCGACGGGCAGGGCGACGAAGCGCGGCCCCAGCCAGACGCGACGCGGGCGCGCCGCCAGGCTGCCCAGCCACAGTGCCAGCGCCAGCAGCGCCGCGATCTCGTTCCAGGAGAGCAGCACGTCGGTGTAGTCGTGGTAGAGCCTGCCGGCCGGACGTGCGACCAGGTCGAAGCGGGCGCGCAGCGGGCTGAGCACCAGCATGGCCGCGAAGGCCAGCCAGGCCGCATGTCGCAGCCAGGCGCAGGCGGTGTTGCGGCGCGACGCGTTCACGTCGGCAGCGCGGTGGCGGCGGGCTGCTCTGTGAGTCGCGGCAGCGGACGGGCGCGGCCGCTGACCACCTCGTCGACGAGCGAGCGGATGGCGCTGTCGAACACCGCGCTGTCGAAGCGCCGCGCCGAGGCGACCAGCGCCGCGGGGTCGAGCTCGTCGCGCTGCGCGCGCAGCATGGCGGCGCCGATGGCGGCCGCGCTCTGCTCGCTGGCGAGGAAGCCGGTCTCGCCGTCGCGCACGATCTCGCGGGCGCCACCGGCGGCGACGGCGACGGGCGGGCGTCCCGCCGCCTGCACCTCGGCGGTGACCATGCCGAAGTCCTCGACGCCGGGCACCACCAGCGCGACGCAGCGGGCCATCGCCCGGGCCACCTCCGCGTCGCCGCGGCGGCCGAGGAAGCGCACCGTCGGCCCGGCCATGGCTTCGAGCCGGGCCCGGTCGGTGCCGTCGCCGATGACGTCGAGCGGCAGTCGCAGCGCGTTGGCGGCGGCGACGACGAGGTCGATGGCCTTGTGCGGACGCAGCCGCGAGACCACCAGGAAGCGGCCGCTGCGCTCCTCGCCGGGCTGGAAGCGCGCGGTCTCGATGGGCGGATGGATGACGCGCGCATGGCGGTCGTAGACGCGACGCATGCGCTCGGCGGTGAAGCGCGAGTTGGCCACGAAGACGTCGACGCGTGCAGCCGCGCGGCGGTCGCGTCCGCGCAGCAACGCGAGGCCGGGCGCGGCCACCCAGCCGGCCAGCCGCGTCCGTGCGAAGTAGCGCTCGGTGCTCCACAGGAAGGGCGCGGGCGTGTGGCAATAGCAGATCTGCACCGCGCCAGCGGGGATGCGGACGTGGTGCGCGAAGGCGGACGAGCTGGTCAGCACCACGTCGGGCTCACCGAGGTCGAGGCCCGCGAAGGCGTGCGGCAGCACCGGCGCCAGCGAGCGCAGCGGCAGGCGCGCGCTGCGCAGGCGCTGCAGCGGCGTGGTGCGGATGCGCTCGCGCGCCACCGCCTCGGGCGCGGCGCCGGCGTCGAGCACCGAGGTGTAGAGCAGAGAGTCGGCGTAGAGCGCGGCCAGGTGGGCGACGACGCGCTCGGCCCCACCGCGCTGGGTGAAGTAGTCGTGGACCAGCGCGACCTTCATCGCACGGCGTCCTTGCGGATGCGGATCCAGGGGAAGGGCGACGACGGCCCACCGAGCAGGCGGCGGCGCAGGCGTGCGAGCGAGGCGTCGGGCCGGTGCAGCACCTCCAGATGGAATCGCTGCAGCGACTCCCAGGTGTGGTGGTGATAGGCCTCTGCCATCTCCGGCACACCGATCTCGGCGTAGTGGCGCAGCGTCCGCTCCTGCGCCGCGGCGACCTCGTCGAGGTGGTAGAGCGGGCTGTCGAGGATGTGCAGCTCGCCGCCCGGCGCCAGCCCGGCCAGCCAGGCCTCGATCAGCGGTGCGGTGTCCTCCACGTACTGGACGGAGCTGGCCAGAACCAGCAGGTCCGGAGTGGGCATGGGCAGCTCGGGGCGGCGCATGTCGTGGTGGACGAAGTCGAGGTTGCCGCGCTGCCCGAAGACGCGGCGCGCCTGCTCCAGCTCGACGTCGTTGACGTCGGCGCCGCGCACCCGGCTGCCGGGCAGCTCCGCGATGCGGTGGGCCAGCCAGCCGTTGCCGCAGCCCAGCTCGAGCACGCGCAGCGGTCGCCGCTGGGCGCGCAGCTCGGCGAGCAGGCGGCGGCAGGAGCCGGCGCGCAGCCGCCACTCCGCTGCGTGAGGATGGTCGGGCGGCACCTCGGGCAGGCCGGCCACGACGGCGTCGTCGAGCAGGCGTCCCTCGCGGCTGCGGGCGCGGATGTACAGATCAGTGGTCATCGGCGGCCTCGACGGCGGCGCGGTAGGCGCACTGCAGCGAGCGGCGCATCTCGTCGAGTCGCGCGGGTGGGCGCCAGGTGCCGCCCGCGAGGTTGTCGCCGGCAACGAGCACACCGGCGGCGCGCACACCGCGGCGACGCGCCACCGCGAGCAGCGCGGCCAGCTCCATGTCGACGCCGAGCACGCCGTCGCGCTGATGGGCGACGACCTCCTCGCGCGTCTCGCGGTAGGGCGCGTCGGTGGACCACACGCGTCCGGTGCGCGGCGTGATGCCCTGCGCGGCCAGCGCGCGCACCAGCGCGGCGACCAGGCCGGGGTCGGCGTCGATGTCGCGCGCGGGCGGCAGGTAGTGGTGCGACGTGCCCTCGTCGCGGATCGCGGAATCGACGACGACGACGTCGCCCGGCTGCAGGTCGTGCTGCAGGCCGCCGCAGAGCGCCACGGAGACGAGCTGGGTCGCGCCCATGGCGATCAGCTCGTCCGCCTGCGCGGCGACGGCGGGCGCGCCGAGGCCGAAGTTGGCCAGCACCAGCACGCGGTCGCGGTGGGCGCGCACGCTGTAGAGGTCGCCGAGCAGGCGGCCGACGTGGCGCACGCGCACACGGCGTCGCATCTGTTCAGGGAGGCCACGCTCCAGGCAGATCACCGCGCCGCGCGGCGCGGGCAACGCAGGCAGGCGGCCACCGCGGCGGCGGTGGGCAAGCATCTCCTCCGGCGTGACCATGCCGTCGTGCGCGTGCTTGTCGGGGAAGACGGGGTAGGTGGCCACCAGCGGCGGCGTTGTGGCCGTCATCGGCTCCAACTCCGCGACACCGCGGCGGGCAGAGCAGGCGCGGCGACGCGAGCCGGCCCGATGCGCGCGGCGCCGCGCCTGGTGGCTGCGAGCATCAGCGCGGCCGTGACCGTCTCCGCGGCCAGCACCGCCCAGCAGGCGCCCAGCCAGCCGAACGCGGGAACGAGCGCCGCGGTGCCGGCGGCGAGCACCAGCAGGCCGGCGCCGAGGACGCGCAACGTGGCGGCCTCGCGGTGCGCGGCCAGCAGGGTGAGCGAGCCGTAGGTGGCCAGCGTCGACGGCACCACGGCGAGGGCGAGGATGCGCAGCCCCGTCGCCGACGGCGCGAAGCCGCTGCCGAAGAGCCGCTCGACGAGGAACGGCCCGGCGACAAACAGCGCGACGGTGACCACAACGCCGAGGCCGACGCAGGCGCGCCACGACATGCGCAGGTCACGGCGCGCCGCTTCGTCGCGCGCGCCCGAGGCGTGCGCCGCGGCCAGCCACGGGTACACGGCGCCGAAGAGTCCGACGTGCGCCGTCTTCGAGGCCTCGACCGTGCGCGAGGCGCAGGTGAACCAGCCGGTCGCGGCCGGCCCCGCGGCGATGCCGAGCACGATCACGGGCAGGCGCTGGTAGGCCATGCCGAGCAACCCCAGCACACCGACGGGAGCGCTGGCGCGCAGCATGCCACGCACCTCGCCCAGCGGCGCCCGTGGCAGCGCCGCAAGTCCGCGCGCGCGGCGCACGCAGTACATCCAGACGCCGAGACCCACCGCGGTCTGCGAGGCGAGCAACGCGATGGCGGCGCGCACCACGCCGGCGCCGTTCGGCACCAGGACGATCACCGCGGGACAGGGAATCGCTGCGGAGAGTGCTCCCGCGACCGCGTAGGCGCGCATCATGCCCAGCCCGCGCAGCACGGCGGTGCCGACGCCGTAGAGCGCGGAGGGCAGCAGCGAGAGCGAGACGATGCGCAGCGCCAGGGCCACCTCGTGCCGCGGGCCGCCGATCAGCGGTGCGAGCGACCAGAGCAGGGCAACGGCGACGAGCGAAAGTCCAAGCTGCACCACGGTGGCGGCGCCGGCGCGGCGCAGGTCGCGCGAGGCGGCGACGTCGCGCACCAGCACCATGTCGGTGCCGAAGCTGGTGGCCACGTTGGCGACGTAGAGCACCGCGCTGACCAGCGCGTACTCACCGAAGCCCGCCAGCCCGAGACGGCGGGCCAGCACCAGCGCGGTGAAGAGTCCCAGCGCCTGGCCGATCACCTGCGACGACCCCAGCCAGGCGGCCCCGCGCATCGCCGACGCAGACCGGTTGCGCATCACGGCGCCATCCGCCGCAGCACGACGACGGCGAAGTCGCCCCATCCCGACCAGGGACGATGCCCGCAGGCGCGATCGTCCAGCCAGGCCAGCGCGCTGTACAACCGGGGATGGCGGATGGCCAGGTTCTTCGACTCCAGGGTCGGCGTCAGCACCGAGAGGCCTTCGACCGACACCACCTCGTATGCAGACCCGAAGGCGCGCACCACCTGCGCGGGCGTGAAGTAGTGCACCGGGAAGTACCGCCCTTCGAGATGCGCGATGGTGCCGCCGCGACGCAGCCGCCGCGTGGCCATCCGCACCTGCCCGGTGAACACCAGCGCCAGCTCCCACAGGCAGACCGGCGGCATCACCACCAGCACCGCGACGCCGCCCGGCCGCAGCACGCGGTCGACGCCCGCCGCGACGGGGGCGAGATCGGCGGTGCAGTTGAGCCCGCCGAGGTTGGAGAACACCGCGTCGTACGGCCCGCCCTCGACGCGGTCGAGGTCGAGGAAGGAGCACTCCTGCACCGACACCGCGTTGTGCAGCCCGCCGGTCTCGACCTTGTCACGCAGCCGTGCCAGCATGCCGCCGGCGATGTCGGTGGCGTGCACGCGGTAGCCGCGCCGCGCCAGCTCGACCGCGTCGGTGCCGGTCCCCGCGTTCAACTCGAGCAGCGACGAACCGACAGCGAGGTTGCGCTCGACAATGGCGTAGACGCGGTTGCGGATGCGGGTGAGATGCGGATGGCTGACCGCGAAGGCGTCGTAGGCGGCGGCGGTCGCCGAGAAGGCGTCGGCGACGGTGGCGACGGGCTCGACGGCGGTCATGCCGGCGTCCCCGCACGGCGCTCGCGGCGCTGCATGCGCGCCAGCAGCGCGTCCTCGACGGGCAAGGTGACGGCGTCACGCGCGCGGGCCAAGCGGTCGCGCGAGACGCTGGTCGCCGCGCGGGCGAGGTGCGCCGCCGGCGACACCGTGCCCGCCTCGCGGCGCAGCCGGAACTCCTTGTGCACCACGCGGTGCAGGCGGCGGTAGTACGCGGTGGAGAACGGGCCGCGGTAGAGCATGGCCAGGTCGCTGGAGTCGGTCCAGTTGCGCCGCTCGCCGAGCTCGGCGACGACACGCTCGTGGAAGCGCGTGCCCGGCAGCGGGTAGGAGACGGAGATGCCGATGTCATCGGGATTGCACTCGCGCACCAGGCGGCGCGTTGCCGCGATGTCCTCAGGGCCTTCACCGGGATAGCCGAACTGCAGGAAGAAGCCGCAGCGGATGCCTGCGGCGTGCAGGCGTCGCGCGGCTTCGCGGATCTGCTCGACGCGCGTCCCCTTCTCCATGGCGTCGAGGATGCGCTGCGACCCCGACTCGGCGCCGAGCCACACCGTCTCGCAGCCGGCGTCGCGCAGCGCCTCGACCTCGCCGTCGCGCAGCAGCAGGTCGGCGCGGCTCAGGCACTTGAAGGGCGTGCGCACACCCGCGTCGCGCACGGCGTCGGCGTAGGCGCGGATCCAGCCGGGCCGCAGTCCGAAGATGTCGTCGGCGAAGGTGATGTGGTCGGGCGCGTAGGCGTCGCGCAGCAGGCGCAGCTCGGCGACCACGTTCTCCGCGCTGCGCGTGGCGTAGCGCTGGCCCCAGATGGGCTTGGCGCACCAGTTGCAGTGGTAGGGGCAGCCGCGCGTGGTGGCCATGTTCATGGAGAAGTGGTGGTGTTGCGACCAGGCGCGGCGGTAGCGGTCGACGTCGACCAGGTCCCAGGCGGGGAAGGGCAGCTCGTCGAGCGCGGTGAGGTTGGCGCGGCGGCCGGTGTTCACCACTTTGCCGCCGTCGCCGCGGAACGCCAGCCCCGTGAGAGAAGTCGGTGGCACCGACGGTGACGCGTCGAGATGCGCCAGCAGCTCCGAGAGAGTCACCTCGCCCTCACCGAGGATGACGTAGTCGGCGCCTCGGTCGAGGTAGTGCGCGGCGTTGTCGGTGGCGTCGCTGCCGCAGGTGACGGTGGTGCAGCCGGCCGCGCGCGCCGACGACAGCATCCGCTCTGCCACCTCGCGCATGCGCAGCAGGCACATCTTGGAGAGGTAGTTGAAGTTGTCCTCGAAGAGCACCGCCAACCGGGGCCGGTGCCGCGCCAGCGCCGCCTCCCATGCGCTCTCCGACTCGGCGAGCATGGCGTCGAAGAAGGCCACCTCGTGGCCGTCGCGGCGCAGGCAGGCGGCGGCGTACAGGCTGCCCAGCGGCGCGAAGGGCTGCATCGCCCGCCACAGCTTCTCGTCGAAGCGCAGGAAGTAGGACTGGCCGACCAGCACCGAGGTCATCGCGCCAGCGCCTCCAGGCGCGCCCGGTAGGCCGCCCAGAACCGCGCACGATGCCCGTCGACGTGTCCCTTGCAGATGTCGTCGTCGAAGCGCGTCTCCACGCCCGGCCCCGCGGCGTCGCGCAGCCGCGCCACCTTGCGCGCCATCTCCCAGCGCTCGACCCGCGCGCCGACCGGGCCGCCCAGCAATCCGCGCAGCAGCAACGGCGCCACCGCGCCGCGCCGCGCCGCCACCACGCCGGTGTACCCGGGGTGATTGGGCAGGAACTCCCGATACCACGCGTTGCGTGCGAGCAGCTCGCGATACGTCTCCTCACCGAAGAGCGGCACCAGCTGCACCAGCTCGTGCGCGGTGTAGACGTCGCGTTCGCGCAGTGTCAGCGCCGAAGCGCTGAGCAGGTAGTTGGGACACAGCGTCGACCGCGGCGACAAGCGGCGCGGCAGCGGCACACGCCCCGCGGCGATGGTCAACGCCCGGCTCAGCCACAGCCGCCCGTCGTCGGTGACCACGAAGAGGTCGATGTCGTCACCGTCGCGCGCCGCCGACACCGCCAGCGACCCGCTCACCGCCACCATGCGAATCCAGGGGATGCGCGCCAGCAGCCGCGTCCGCCGCGCCACCTCCGCCCAGATGCGCCGCGACGCCTCCTCGCGCGCCACGCGTGAGGCGACCAGCGCCTCGCGCCCGCGCAGCACGTAGAGCTCGTCGACGCGACGAACCACGCGCAACACCTCAGCCGTACACAGGGCACGGCTCACCTCGTCGACGTCCGCAGCGACCGGCAGGAAGCGATGCACCTCGTCGCAGCTCAGCGGCCAGTCGAACACGTCGGCATACGCGACCGCCTCCACCACCGCCGTCTCGACACGCCGCGTGTCAACCGCGACCGCGCCGGATGCGGCCGCGATCACCGGAGCCCGCCTCGCGGGGCCGGTCCGGTCGCGACGTGGTCGGTGGATCTCACCTGCCCGCAACCCCCTGGTGCACGGATGCGGAGGCGCGGCCACAGGTTGCCGGCACCCTGTCAGGCGATACCTGCGCGGTTACATCGCCGGCCGCGCCGGCAGCACGCGCCTGGAGCGCTTCGCGTGCTCGAATCCGACGCAGCACCGGTACGCGCCCATAGACTCCGGCCCGCCGTGGCCGCCGGACCCCGCACCCTCGACCGACACCTCACCGCCAGCCGCGGCGCCGCGCTCCAGGCCGCCTCGCGCGCCGCCAAGCAGGCGTTCGACCGCGTCCTCGCCGCGCTGCTGCTGCTCACCGCGCTGCCCATCCTCGCCGCCGCCTGCCTGCTCGTCCTGCTCGGCGATCGCAGCGGCCCGGTGCTCTACCGCCAGACGCGCGTCGGCCGCGACGGCGTCGAGTTCGGCATGTGGAAGCTGCGCACCATGCGCGCCGCCACCCCGGAGCGGTGCGCCGCCGCAAACGCGCCGCACAAGCCCCGCCACGACCCGCGCGTCACCGCCCCCGGCCGCTGGCTGCGCCGCTTCAGCGTCGACGAGCTGCCCCAGCTGGCCAACGTGCTCACCGGCTCGATGTCCCTGGTCGGCCCCCGCCCGCACCTGCCCGAGGAGGCCGCCCGCTTCGACGAGGACGCCCGCGCCCGCCTGCTGGTCAGGCCCGGCATGACCGGCCTCTGGCAGGTGAGCGGCCGCAGCGAGCTGCCCTGGTCCGAGCAGCTCCGCCTCGACCTGCACTACGTCGAGCACTGGTCGCTGCGGCTCGACCTGGGCATCCTGCTGCGCACCGCCGGCGCGGTGCTCGGCGGCCGCGGCGCCTACTGAACTCACGCCCGCAACGGGTCCCCCGAGCCCCGCGCGCGGCCGCGGCCGATGCTACGGTCGCGGGCGATGTCCCGCCCCCCGCGCCCGGCGCTGCTCGCCGGCGGCGTCGCGGCCGCCCTGCTGGTCACCTATCTGGCCCTCTGGGCCGGTGTGACCCGCATGGAGATCGGCCGCAGCGACTTCACCTCCACCTACGTCGGCGCCACCCTGCTCCGCGAGGGCCATCACACCCAGCTCTACGACGAGTCGCTGCAGGCCCCTCTGCACCACCGCCTCATCGCACCTGACGGCGAGGGCAACCTCCCCTTCGTCAACCCGCCCGGCGCGGCGGTGCTGGCACTGCCCGTCACCCCGCTCGACCTGACGGCCGCCTACCGCCTCTGGTCGCTGCTGCAGCTCGTCCTGATCGGCATCGGCACGTTCATCGCCGTGCGCGCCGCGCCGTGGCCGGCCGGCACGCATCGCGCCGTGCGCGGCACCGCCTGGCTGCTCGGCTTCGCGGGTGCGGGCGCGGCCAACACGCTGCTGCTCGGCCAGTGGGACGGCTTCATCACCCTGGGCATCGGCGCCGCCTACGCCTCCTGGCGCAGGGGCCACAACGCGACCGCGGGCGCCTGGCTGGGCGCCGTGGCGCTGATCGCCAAGCCGCACCTCTTCTTCGGCGTCGCCGCCTTCCTGCTCGGCCGCCGCGACCGGCGCGCCATCCTCGGCGCCGTCGCCGCAGTGGTGGCCGTGGGCGCCGCGTCGCTGCTCGTGGTCGGCCCGCACGGCATGGTCGACTTCGCCCGCATCAGCCTGGGCGGCACCGACCGCTGGCCGCTGCGCAGCCTGCTCGGCTTCACCGGCCTCTTCGGCTCCTGGCTGGGCAACGCGCCCGCTGCGCACGCGCTCGCCGCTTTCTGCAGCGTGGTCGCCTGCATCGCCTGCGCCGGCCTCGGCGCGCACTCGCGCTCCGAGGCCACGATGTTCGAGCCAGCCCTGGCCGGAACCATCGCGCTCACCCTGGTGGCCTCACCACACCTGCTCGGCCAGGACCTGGCCCTGCTCGCCCCCGCCCTGGCCTGGACGCTGGCCTGGGCCACCGCGCGCGAGCGCCACGCCAAGCGGTGGCCGGGTCTCACCACTCGCCGTGTGCTCATGCTCTGGGTGCTGCTCAACGCAGTCGCCGCTGTCGACTTCGGCAACGACCGCGCCGCGCCGCCAGGACGCCTGGTGCCCATCGTCCTCGCCCTGCTCGGCGCCGTGGCCTGGCGGGCGACGCGCAGCCGCGAACCGCGGGTCAGCCGGGCAGCGGCAGCGGCGTAGGCGGCGTGGTCGACCAGTCGTAGAAGCCGCGTCCCGCCTTGCGCCCCAGGCGCCCGGCGCCGACCAGCTTCTCGAGCAACTCCACCGCCGCGCGGTCACCCGGCTCACCGGTGCGCCCCGCGCGGTCGCGGCGCACGTTGAGCACCGTGTCGAGCCCGCTGAAGTCGGCGAGCATGAACGGACCCATCGGCCAGTTCAGGCCCGCGCGCACCGCGGTGTCGATGTCGGCGAAGGAGGCGAAGCCGCCGGTGAGCAGCGTGAACGCCTCGCGCGACGCGGCGCCGAGGATGCGGTTGACCACGAAGCCGTCGATCTCCTTCTCGATGACCACGGGATGGCGCTGCATCCGCATGCACCACTCCACCGCGTCCTCGACGGTCTGGTCCGAGGTGTGCGGGTTGCGCACCACCTCGCAGACGTCCATGACCAGCACGGGATGGAAGAAGTGCATGTTGCAGACGCGCTCGGGACGCCGCGTCGCCGAGGCCAGCCGGCTGGAGACGATGGTGCTGCTGTTGGTGGCGATGCCGGCGCCGGCGGGCAGGGCGCGATCGAGCTCGGCGAAGGCGGTGCGCTTGGCCTCGACCTGCTCGACGATGGCCTCGATGGCCCAGGCACAGTGCGGCGCCACCGCGGCCAGGTCGTCGCTGGTATGCACGCGCGCCAGGGCCGCCTGGGCGACGCCGCCCTCCAGCTTGCCCTTGGCCACGCGCCCTTCGAGCAGGCGGCGGTTCTGGTCGACGGCGCGGTCGAGCTGCGCGCGCGCCACGTCGACGAGGTCGACCTCGACGCCGTGCAGCGCCGCCTGCTGGGCGATCTGCGCCCCCATGGTGCCGGCGCCGAGGACGAGCAGCCTGCCTTCCGCAGCCATCACACCACCGAGAAGAGGCGCGTCACGCGGTTGAGCGTGGCGATGTGGTGCATGCCGCCGATGCGCAGCTTTCCCTTCGACATGGCGCGCAGCACGGCCTTGCCGTTGGCGTCGAAGTAGTTGGGGAAGCCGAGCGGGCCGATCCTGAGCTGGCTCAACCCCATCAGCGTCTCCGAGTCGGTGGTGATGCGCACCCGGGCCCTGCCCCGCCTGCCGTTGTGGATGGTGCAGCGGTCGCCGACGAAGCTCATGGTGATGGCCTCGTCGAGGTCGGAGACCTCGATGAGCACCGAGCTCTCCACGCGGCGGAAGTCCTCGAACTTCCGCGGCGCGCGCTCGACGTTCTGGGCCAGCAACGTGCCCATCATCGAGGCCAGTCCGCTGGCGGACTCGCCGTCGGCGAGCACCACCTCAGGCACGGGGTTTCGCCCGGTCTGCGCCGGCGATTACTGCTCGTCCGGCCAGTTGACCGGCACCCGCGTGGTGCACTCCGTCATCTCCTGGGACGCCTTGGTGTAGCGCACCAGGGTGGGGAAGTCGCCCTTGAGCTTGAGCTGGCCGAGCATGATGCCCTTGGTGGCGTCGAGCTCCTTCTTGGCCACCGCCTTCCAGCGCGAGTAGGGGCCGGTGATGACGAACTGGCACTGCTCGGCCTCGTCGCGCGAGACGATCTTGATGTCGCGCGCCTCGCCGTGCCAGAGGTCCATGTAGATGCCCCGGTCCTCGGGTACGTTCTTGTCAGGCTCGGCAAGAACCACCAGGCCCACGGTGCCCTCCCAGCCCGCCGCCGCCTGCTTGTACACCTGGGAGTGGTTGATCTCGTCCTTGTAGGCCTGCGCCCACTCGTCGCTGTACGCCTCGTACGCCACGGCATCTCTCCTCGCAACTCGCCGCCCTGGCTGTGGTTGACGGCTCTGTCAATCGTGGCGGTGGCCGCCGACTATAGGCAGCCGCCCGCCGCCCGGTCAACTCGCCGCCGAGCCGCCCGCACCGCAAGCCCGTCGCGCGCGCACGCGTCGTATGGAGGTGCAACCCCCATGCCAGCCATGACGTCTCCTCGCGCCCGGCGCGCCGCCCGCCTGCTCATGGGCCTCGGCGCGGGCGGAGCCATCCTCGCCGGCGCCCTGGCGGCCACCGCGCGCGGGCCCGCCGCCCACGCCACCACGGCACACGCAACGGCGGCGGCCACGCCCCGGGCGGTGGTGGCACACGGCACGCCGCCGCCCATGCCGGCGCTGCGGCCGCGGCTGGTCGAGGGCTCGGTGATCGCCCGGCTCACCCTGCCGGGCGGCCGCCCACTCACGGTGCTCGAGGGCACCCCGGCCCGCCCCGGGATGGTCGGGCACGACACCACCACGGCCTACCCCGGTGAGCCGCACTCGATGCTGCTCATCGCCGGGCCCGGCCTCAGCCCCGCAGCCCCGCCGGCCGGCTCGACCATCAGCGTGGCCACCGGCTACGGGGTCTACCGCTACCAGGTCGCCGAGAACCACCTGGCCGCTCCGAGCGACGCCCCGCCCGCCGAGGTGCCCGGCCTGCGGCTGCTGGTGCCGCTCTCCGGCGGCACCCGGGTGACCAGCGCCACCCTGCTCGCCGAGGACCCACAGTCGCGCGCCGAGCTGGCCGAGGAGACCGCGGTGGCCGAGGCGCAGGCGGCGCTGTCCGCCTCGGTGGCCACGGCCGGACCCGCGGCGGGCCACCTGCTCTGGCCCTGCTCGGGGCCGATCACCCAGGGGTTCGGGCCGACCGGCTACTCGTTCGAGTTCCCCTACGTCTACCAGGGCGTGTCCTACCCGCACTTCCACACCGGCGTCGACGTCGGGGTGGGCCTGGGGACGCCGATCGCCGCGGCCGCGGACGGAGTGGTCGTGCTGGCGGGCACCAACCTGGTCGACGGCAAGCCCGCCGGGTACGGCACCTACGTGGTCATCGCCCACGGCGGCGGGCTCTACACGCTGTACGCCCACCTCTCGCAGCTCGAGGTGAGCGCGGGACAGCGGGTGCGGGCCGGACAGGAGATCGGGCTGAGCGGCTCGACCGGCAACTCGACCGGCCCCCACCTCCACTTCGAGGTGCGCGTGGGTGCCGACCCCGTCGACCCCATGCCGTACCTCGGATAAACGCCGAAAATCCGCCCCCGGCCGCCGCCCCCGCGCGGCGTGGCTACAATGCGGCGCACATGCTGATCGCGGGCATCCGACACAAAGACCGCGTTCGCGGCACCGGCTGGCTCGACTGCCCCAACTGCCACGAGCACGCCGCCCAGGACGTGATCGACGACATGACCTTCGTCGAGGCGCTGGGCTACCGCTTCACTCCCATCCGGCGCCGGCGCGTGCTCGTCTGCCGGCGCTGCAGCTTCCGCCGGCCCATGACCGCGGAGGAGATGCGCTCCCTGGAGACGGGCGGCACCCCGATCCACCGCGCCGTGATGGCGCCCATCGGCATCATCGGGCTGGCCCTCCTCGGCGGCCTCGTCGGGCTCGTCTACATGATCAGCCAGTCGCAGAGCAGCGCCCTGGCCAACCAGAACGAGATCCACTACACCTCGCAGAATGCGCAGGTGTTCCCGGCGACGTTCGACGGACCCTCGGCGTGGAACTTCGACCCCGAGGCCGACCAGGACCCGCCCTACCTCAAGATGTCCGACTCCGGCGGCCGCATGCTCTTCGTCATCGAGCGCGTCACCGACGGCACCTCGCTGCAGGACATCATGGCCAATCACTTCGACGACCAGGTCGGCCTCAACACCACGGGCTTCCCCGAGAAGCCGCCGCCCTCGGAGAACACGAAGATCGGCGGCCAGGACGCCATCTGGGTGCGCGCCAAGTACAACCAGGGCGCGGAGAACGACGAGCAGGACATCTACGTGCTGATGCACAACGGCGTCGGCTACGTGATCACCTACGTGGCCCTCGGCGACGACGCCATCAAGATCATGCGCGACGTCACCGAGCACGTGAACACCACCCTGAAGTTCACCCAGGCGGAGACGCCGCCGCCGGCCCCGTCGCCGTCCCCCGGCGAGAGCCCCTCCGCGTCTGCCAGCCCCTCGGCCAAGCCCTGAGGCGTCGCGGCTCAGTCCTGGTCGGGCGGGAACGTCCGGTGCAGGAAGTCGATCACCGTCCGTGCGAAGCGCTCCGGCACCTCCAGCTGCGGGCAGTGTCCGCAGTTGTCGAAGATCACCAGCTGCGATCCCGGGATGGCCTGGTGGGCGCGCTCCGCGTGCGAGACGGGGATCACCCTGTCGCGGTCGCCCCAGACGACCAGCGCCGGCGCGGTGATCTCCGCGGGGATGTCGCCCAGCCCGAGCCCGTCGCGCAGGCCGCGGAAGCCGATCGCCTTGTGGGCGATCTCCAGGAAGGCCTGGCGTGAGCCGGGCAGCTCGCTCAGCTCCACGATGCGGGCCACCTCCTCGTCGTCGATGAGCGAGCTGTCCGCGTAGACGAAGCGCAGCGCATGGCGGACGCGACGCGGCGTCAGGCGCAGGTTGAGCGCGCTGCGCACCAGGCGCAGCCCGGCCAGGCGCAGCGCCCAGGTGACCTCCCGCCCGAATCCGCCGGGATCGACCAGAACCAGCGCGCCGGTGCGCTCGGGGGCGAGCCCCGCGACCGCCGCGGCGATGGCGCCGCCCATGGAGTTGCCCACGATGGCGGCGCGCTCGATGCAGTGCAGGTCGAGCCAGGCGCGCACGAAGGCGACGTACGACTCCAGGCTGTAGCCGCCGGGCTTGTCGGAGTAGCCGAAGCCGGGCAGGTCGACGGCCATCACCCGGTAGCCCGCGGCCGCCAGCGGCTCGACCACCTTGCGCCAGCCGTGCGTGCTGTGGCCGAGGCCGTGCAGGAGCAGGACGACCGGGCCGTCGCCGGCGTCGACGTAGCTGATGCGCAGCTCGCCGGCGCGCAGGAAGCGCGGCCGGGAGGGGACGATGGGGCCGCCGGGCAGCGCCGGGCGCTCGGCTTCAGGCGCGACGCGCTCCTCGACCTGGCCGCCGGCGTCGACCGGCGCGGCCGCCCCTTCCCGCTCGGAAAGGGTCGTCGTCAGCTCACCGGCTCCTCGGGCGCGGGCGGCGTCGCGGCCTCCACCGGCTGGCGCATCGACCGGGCCACCCAGACGGCGATGTCATCCACCGCGAGCCGGTCCTGCAGCTGCCGGGTGGCGATGCCCTCGTCGAACATCGAGAGGCAGAAGGGGCAGGCGGTGGCCACCTTGGTGGCGCTGGTCTCGACCGCCTGGTCCACCCGCTTGTGGTTGACGCGCGGCTGCTCCTCCTCCATCCACATGCGTCCACCGCCGGCGCCACAGCACATGCCCTCGCTGCGGCTGCGCGCCATCTCCACCACCTTGAGGCCGGGGATGCGCTCGAGGATGTCACGCGGCGGCGCGAAGATGTCGTTCCAGCGGCCGATGTAGCAGGAGTCGTGGTAGGTGATGGTCTCGTTGATCTCCCGCTCCAGGGTGACGCGGCCGTCCTTGATGAGCTGGTCGATCACCTGCGAGTGGTGCATCACCTCGTAGTCGCCGCCGAAGTCCCTGTACTCGTTGGCGAAGGTGTTGAAGCAGTGCGGGCAGGAGGCGATGATCTTGCGGACGTTGTACTTGCGCAACGTCTCGACGTTCTCCTTGGCCCGCTCCTGGAAGAGGTACTCGTTGCCGATGCGCCGCGCCGGGTCGCCGTTGCACTTCTCCTCGGTGCCGAGGATCGCGAAGTCGACCCCGCCCGCCTGCAGGATCCTGACCAGCGCGGTGGCGATGGTCTTGGCGCGGTCGTCGAAGGAGGCGGCGCAGCCGACCCAGTAGAGGTATTCGGCGTCGGGCTTGTCCTTGGCGAAGACGACACCGAGATCCTTGGCCCAGTCGGCACGCGTCTGGTGCGAGATGCCGTACGGGTTGGCCACGTTCTCGATGTGGCGCAGCGCGGTCTCGGCCTGCTTGGGCATCGAGCCCTCTTCGAGCACCAGGGCACGGCGCATGTCGAGGATCTTGGGCACGTGCTCGATGAGCACCGGACACTGGTCGACGCAGGCCCCGCAGGTGGTGCAGGACCAGAGCGTCTCGGGATTGATGGTGCCGCCGATCAGGGGGCGGTCGGTGTCGCCGTTCTTCTTGACCGCGGCGGCCACGTCGTCCGGCGACAACCAGGACGGCTGGAAATGTCCGGGCAGCTTGGCGTGCTCACCGTCCGCGCCACCGCTGCCGTTGCCGTTCACCGCGCCGGCGCCCGACTCACCGGTGACCCACATGCCGCCCTCGACCTGGTGCGCGGTGTGCCAGGTGGCGCTGAGGCCGCCCGCGGCCTGCTCGTACACGCTGTCGCGCAGGTCGGTGATGAGCGTCTTCGGCGAGAGCGGCTTGCCGGTGTTGAAGGCGGGGCAGTGCGTCTGGCAGCGCCCGCACTCGGTGCAGGTGTAGAGGTCGAGCACGTCCTTCCAGGAGAAGTGCTCCAGCTTGCTGCTGCCGAAGTGGTCGACGTCCTCCGCTTCGAGGTCGATCGGCTGCAGCCGTCCCTTCGGCTTCGTATTGCGGAAGAGGACGTTGGGCACCGAGGTGATGATGTGCAGGTGCTTGCTGTAGCCGAGGTAGACGAGGAAGGTGAAGACCAGGGTCAGGTGCGTCCAGAAGGTGATGCCGTGCACCACCTTGAGCGCGTCGCTCTGCGCGCCGAGTCCCGCGAACACATGCGAGAACGCGGAGGCGAAGGGACGCCAGCCGGCCACGCCGTCGTCGCCCATGGCGATGCGCGACGCGTAGTTGGCCTGCATCATCACCATGATGGCGGCGATCCAGCCCAGGATCAGCAGCGCGTCGCCCGCGTGCGAGCCGCGGAAGCGGATCGGCTTGACGACGAGGCGGTTGAACAGCGCCATGACGATGCCGACCAGCACCAGCGAGGCGAAGAGGTCCTGCAGGAAGGCGACCGCGCCCGCGCCCGGCAGGCCGGCGAAGTCGAAGCCCTGCCAGAGCGCTTCGACGATGCCCTGGGCGATGGCGGTGAGCAGGACCAGGAAGCCCCAGAAGATGAGCACGTGCAGGATGCCCGCGTAGGGCCAGCGCAGCAGCCGTCCCTGGCCGAGCACGTAGACGAAGAAGCCCTTGGTGCGCGCCGGGATGCTGTCGAAGCGCGGGTCCTGCCGCTTCGCCGACAGCATCATCGCCAGCAGCTCGCGCCAGCGCAGGCCGGTGAGCGCGGCGGCGCCGCCGGCCAGAGCGAGCATGCCGATGGGACTGAGGATCGCGGTCATCTGGTCAAGTCTCCCTGCGGTCGCCGGGATTATAGGCGGGCGGTCCTGGTGTGACGCGGCGCGTCACATCGCGGCATCGCCGGGCGGCTCAGCGGCCGTGCCACTCCGGGGCGCGCTTGGCCAGGAACGCGGCCACACCTTCGGTGGCGTCCTCCGACGCGAACAGCGCGGAGAACTCGCGGCGCTCCACGGCCAGCGCCTCGGCCATCGAGGGCGCCTCCAGCCCCTCGTGCACGGCGCGCTTGGAGGCGCGCACCGCCAGCGGGGCCTTGGTGGCGATCTTGGCGGCCAGCGCGTGCGCGGCCGTGAGCAGCTCGCCCGGCTCGACCACCGCGGTGACCAGGCCGAACTGTAGCGCCGTGGCGGCGTCGATGGGGTCGCCAGTGAGCAGCAGGGGCAGGGCGCGGCCGGGGCCGATGAGGCGGGGCAGCCGCTGGGTGCCGCCCCAGCCGGGCATGATGCCGAGATTGAGCTCGGGCTGGCCGAAGCGGGCGTTGCTCGCGGCCAGGCGGATGTCGCAGGCCATGGCCAGCTCGCAGCCGCCGCCCAGGGCGAAGCCGTTGACGGCCGCGATCCAGGGCACCGGGCAGCGCTCCATCTCCAGGGTGAGCGCCTGGCCGGCGGCGATGTTCTCCTCGCCGAGGGTCTGGAACTCGGTGATGTCGGCCCCGGCGGCGAAGAACTTCTCACCCGCGCCGGTGAGGATGGCCGCGCGCACGCCGCTGTCCTCGCGCCCGAATTCGGCGACCGCGTTGCGGATGCCCGCGATCACCGCCCGGCTCACCGCGTTGGCCGGCGGGTGGTCGATGCTGACGACGGCGACGGCGCCTTCTCGGTCGACGCGGACGGGCTCGCTCACGGCTCTGTGCTCCCCAAGCTCGGTGGTGCGGCGCACACCCTAGCCGACAGGGGGCATCATCGGGCGGATGGAGGAGCTGCCCCCGCTTCCCGACCGCGTCGAGCCCGATGCGCTGCGCGACCTGACCGAGGAGGGACTCGCCACCGTGCTCGATGAGCTGCGCGGAGCCGAGCGGGCCACGGTGGCGGCCATGTCGCCCTACCAGCGCCAGCTCAAGGAGCTGCAGGCACGCGCCCAGGAGGTGGCCACCGAGCAGCGCCGCCGCGAGCGCGCCGCCCACATCGCCCAACGCAAGGCGGTGCGCGAGCAGGCCACCTCGGGCGAGATGCCCTCGCTCGAGGTGCTGCTCGCCGAGGTGCCCTCGCCCGTGCCTGAGGACCGGCCGCTGGCGGCGGTGCGCGCCTTCCTGGCCACAGGCGGCGAGGTGGCCTTCGGCTACGCCTCGCGGCCGGGGACGCTCACCTTCACCGACGGCCGCCGGCAGCAGGGCGCCACCACGGTGGGCGAGGCGCGGCGGCTCTACGCCGACGGCTGGGAGCCCGGCGCGCCGGGCGTCCCCGGGGTGCGCGTGCACCTGGCCGGGACCCGCGTGGAGCGGGTGGTTCCCGCTGACGGAGTGGTGGTGGAGCGCGTCGCGACAGGCTCGTGACGGCAGTTCCGTAGCTCTTGGCGTAATGCCGCGTGGTCTCAGGGTGTCATGTAGTCGAGAGGGGTGAGACCTCCCCCCTCCGCAGTTCCTCCTTCTCAACGCACCCAGGGAGCACCCGTGAGCGCCCGTCAGCCGCAGACCCGACCCGTGCCGGAGAGCGCTCCGTTCCCCGGTATGCGCGTCTGCCGGCGTCCGGCGCGGTGCCCCTACGTGGCGCCCGAGCGTTCGCTCGCCGCCGACCTGGCCCAGTGGCGCCGCGCCCTGGGCAGCGCTCTGCCCGGCGACCTGGGGCTCGTCGAGGCGCTCGTCGGCGACATCGCCGCACTGGCGATTCCTCCCCTGTCGCTGTAATCCCGCGGGTGCTTACAGGCCCCAGTTGAAGTGGCGCGAGAGCGCCGCCAGGGCGGGCACGAGCAGCAGCGCGGGCAGCATGTCGGCGACGCGGATGCGGCGGATGTCGAGCAGCCCCAGGCCGAGCGCGACGAGCATGAGCCCGCCGGCGCCGAGCGCCTGGGCGATGAGGTAATCGTCGAGGCCGCCGCGCCCGGCCCAGGCGACGGCGGTGAGGCTGCCCTGCACGACGAGCACCGTGGCCGCGCTGAGCAGCACGCCGCGACCCAGCGTGGCGGCGAAGGCCAGCGCGGCGATGCCGTCGAGCGTCGACTTGATGCCGAGCAGCAGGATGTCGCCGCGCGCGCCGTCGTCGAAGGAGCCCAGGATGGTGAGCGGGCCGACGCAGAAGAGCAGGCTGGTGGTGACGAATGCCCTGGCCATAGTGCCGCTCGACTCATGCCGGTCGCCGCGGGCGATGCGGCGTTCCGCCCAGCGGCCGAAGGCGAGCAGGCGCCCGTCGAGGTCGAGCAGCGAGCCCGCCACGGTGCCGGCGAGCAGGCCGATGAGCACGATGGCCAGGTCGGGCGTCTGCCCGTGCAGCGTCGACGTTATTGCCACCTTCGTCCCGTACACGGCGACGAAGACGCCGAGCACCTGCACCACCAGCTCGCGCATGCGGACGGGGATGCGGTCACCGGCGAGCATGCCCACGGTGCCGCCGGCCAGCACCGTGCCGGTGTTGAGCAGCGTGCCTGCGCCGACGATCATGCGGCGCTCAACGGTAGCTCAGCGCACGCTGACGGCGTAGACCGTGCCGAGGCCGGCGACGAAGAGGCTGCCGCCCGCTGCTGCGGGCGAGGGGAAGTGCGGCACGGCGCCGAGCGGGATGCCGGCTCTGACGGCGCCCGTGGCGGGGTCCAGGCCGAGCAGCGTGCCCGACCACCGCGCGCCGCGCTGGGCGGCGACGGTCCAGACCAGGCCGTAGGCGACGATCGGGGTGCTCGCCGCGGTGCCGCCGGGTGCGCCGGCTGCCCGCCACTGCACGCTGAAGGCCGGCGTATTCGTGTCGATGCGCAGCGCCGCCAGGCCGCCGCTGACGCAGGGGACGTAGACGGTGTCGCCGTCGACGGCGGCGCCGCCATACGCGCCGCCGCGCGGGCAGGTGTCGCCCCAGAACGCCTCGCCGCCGATGCCGCCCAGGTGTGCCTGGCGGAGCAGGTAGCCGGGGCCCTCCTTGCCGGTGGCGAAGACCAGGCCGTCCGGCAGCAGGGCCGGCGACATCGAGCCGAGGTCGGTGTCGGACTGGTTGAGCTGCGCCCAGTTCTGCGGCGCCCATGCGTCGAGGGTGTGGGCGGCGGTGGAGTCGAGGCGCAGCACCTGGTTGCCGCCGTAGAACCCGTTGGACTGCGCGGTGGGGCTGGCGTTGCCCGTGGCCACCCAGATGCTGCCATCGGCGGCCACAACGGGGCCGGGCGGCGCCCAGATGCCGGCGCGCCGTGCTTGGATGGCGTGCAGCGTGGCCAGGTCGCCGCTGCCGTCCGACTTGAGCGAGACCACCAGGCCGGTGTACGCCCCGCAGTCGCCGGTGAAGCCGCCGTAGGCGATGTCGATGCGACCGCCGGCCAGGCTGAGCGCGCTGCGCTGCTGGTGCACATGCGGGTCTGCGCCCGCACCGTCGACGCCGCGGTGCCAGGCGACTGTCCCGTCGCCGAGGCGCAGCGCGTACAGCTCGTGCCGGACCGGGTTCTCGAGCATGGCCACCACGTCGACCGTCCCCGCCGCGGTGTCCACGACGGGCGTCGCGGTGATGCCGTTGGGATCGATGTCGCCGCACTGCAGCTGCGACAGCGGCACCGGCTCGCCGAGATGCGTGCGCCAGCGCACCGCGCCCGTGGCGGGATCGAGCGCATAGACCGTGTCGTGCTCCGTGGCCGCGATGACCTCGCCGTTCGCCACCAGCGGCTCCGCGTACACGTCGCCGTCGACCTGCGCCGTCCAGGTTCGATGCGCGCCGCCGCCTGCCTGCGGTGTCGCGGGACCCGCGCCGCTGCGCGCCGCGTCGCCCATGTACGCCGGCCAGTCGTCGCCGGGCGTTGCGGTCGAGGTGTCGCGGCTCGTCGGCGCGGGCGTTGTCGGCGTGCTGTTCGTGCTGCCGCATGCAGCCAGCAGCACCGCCAGTCCGATCGCTGTTGCCGTGCGGCGAATCACGACACGTTCTCCGTTGCACCAGCCGAAGCCGTCGAGCAGACAGAGCGCCCTCAGTGCAGACCATACGCTGGTGCGCCGCGCTAGGATCGCAGGAGCCTCCCATAAGGGGATCAAGCTGTTATTCAACGTTGCGGCATAACCTTGAATAAGGCGATCCCTTGTTCAAGGTTATGGGTCGCCGCCGAGCCGGGCGGCGATGGCGTTTCTAGATCTTCTCGAACCGCGCCACGTCGAGCACGAACACCGTGGCACCGCCGATCTGCACCTCGACGGGGAAGGGGACGAAGAGCTCGGCGGGCTCGGTCATGGGGGGCAGGGGGTTGAGGTACTCGTTGCGGCTGCGGGCGGCGTGGCGGAGGACGTCGATGACGGCGTCGACCTCGGTGTCGTCGACGCCGCAGAGCAGGGTGGCGTTGCCCTTCTGCAGGAAGCCGCCGGCGGAGCCGATGCGGGTGCAGTCGTAGCCCGCGTCGGTGAGCGCGGTCGAGCAGGGTCCCGCGTCGTCCGCGTGGACGACGGCGACGACGAGCTTCACGGGCTGGTGGCGAGCGCCTGCCCGACGGGATCGGGGTTGCGGCGCTCCGCCAGGCGCGCGCTGACCAGGGCCACCACGTCCTCCGCCACCGCAACCGCGGAGCGCGCCGCGTCGACCACGGCGATGCGATCGGGCTCGGCTGCGGCGAGGCGGCGGAAGGCGTCGTGCACGGCGAACTGGAACTGCTCGGGCGTCGCCTCCATGCGGTCGAGCGGCAGCTCCTGGGCGTGGCGGCGGGCGCGGGCGACCTCCAGGGGAAGGTCGAGCAGCACGGTGAGATCCGGCCAGACGTCGCCGCAACTGGCGCGGTGGATCGAGCGCAGCGCCTCGACCGGCAGCCCGCGCCCCGCGCCCTGGTAGGCGAGCGTGGAGTCGACGAACCGGTCGGAGAGCACCACGGCGCCGCGCTGCAGAGCCGGCAGGATCACCTCGCGCAGCAGCTGCGCGCGCGCCGCCATGAAGACCAGCGCCTCCGCCCAGGGATCGATGGGCGCCTCCAGCTGGTGCTGCAGCAGGAAGGCGCGGGCCAGCTCGCCGAGGTTGGTGTCACCCGGCTCGCGCACGGTGACCACCTCGCTGACGCCCGGCAGGTTGCGCACGGCGGCCGCCGCGGCCGCCATCTGGGTGGACTTGCCCGAGCCGTCGATGCCCTCGAAGGAGACGAAGAACCCCCCGTGGGCCTGGCTCATTCCTCCTCCTCGGTGTCGCCGCCGAGGATCACCAGGCGCCGGTTGGGATCGCTGCCGGTGCTGCGCGCGTTCATCTCGTGCTGCTCGACGAGCTGGTGCTGCAGGCGTCGCACGTACGAGTTCTGCGGCGCCAGCTCCACCTGCTGGTGGGTCTCGCGGGCACGGCGGATGCCCTCCAGGGCCTCCTCCATGGCCGCTTCGGTGGCATCGGCCACCTCGACGCCGTAGATGCGCGCCAGCGCATTCTTGATCTGCGCCACCGTGTTCGAGCGCAGCACCTGGATGGGGATACCCGTGGCCTCGGCGGCGCGCACCGGCGAGTCCTTGCGGCGGTAGTAGTTCTTCAGGGTGATGACCATGTCGGCGTCGTCGACATGGTGCTGGATGCGCACGGGGATGCGCAGCTCGCGGACGGACTGTTCCAGGTACTGCCGGGAGACGCCGTAGGGGAAGACGCTCAGCGGCTGGTAGGGCCGCTGGGCGCGCAGGACTTCGCGCAGCTCGCGCTCACGCCCATCGTGCGCGAGGGTGAACTGGTCGAGATCGGCCGGAACGCGCAGGGTGCGCCGCGGACGAACGCCCGCGCCCACGCCCTCGCCGCGATGCTCGCGGCGCCCGCTCCGGCCCCCACCGAAAGGGACGGGTTCGAAATCGCTCCCCTGCTCCAGCACGCTGGTGTCGATGCGCGAGGCCAGCTCGCCCTTCTCGTTGCGGTAGCGCAGCTGCGGCGGCTTGATGCGGCCGCGCAGCGCCTCGTCGACGGTCTCGTCGAGCGGCATGTGCACGGTGACCTTGTCGCGCTCGCGGATCTCCACCAGCACGTCGAAGGTGGGCGGCGCCTTGCGTTCCAGCACGCTCTTCTGCGTGCCCCGGCGGCGCGCCTCCTCGTCCGACAGCGTCACCGTCTGGATGCCGCCGAGCAGGTCGTTCAACGTCGGATTGACGAGCAGGTTGTCGAGGTTCGAGCCGTGCGCCGTGCCGACCAGCTGCACGCCGCGCTCGGCGATGGTGCGCGCCGCCACCGCCTCCAGCTCGTTGCCGATCTCGTCGATGACGATGACCTGGGGCATGTGGTTCTCCACCGCCTCGATCATCACCTGGTGCTGCATTGCCGGCGTCATCACCTGCATGCGGCGCGCCCGGCCGATGCCGGGGTGGGGGATGTCGCCGTCGCCGGCGATCTCGTTGGAGGTGTCGACGATGACCACGCGCTTGCCGCACTCCTCGGAGAGCACGCGCGCGCACTCGCGCAGCATCGTGGTCTTGCCGATGCCGGGCTGGCCCAGCAGGAGAATGCTGCGCCCCTGCACCACGATGTCCTTGATGATGTCGATGGTCCCGGTGACCGCCCGCCCCACGCGGCAGGTCAGCCCCACGATGCGGCCGGCGCGGTTGCGGATCGCGGAGATGCGATGCAGCGTGCGCTCGATGCCCGCGCGATTGTCGTCTCCGAAGGCTCCCACTCGGGACGCCACGTACTCGAGGTCGGCGTGCGAGATCTGGGCGTGGTCGAGGATGGCCTCACCGTCGGTGAAGCGGGCCTCGGGCCGGCGGCCCAGGTCGAGCACGATCTCGAGCAGCTCACCGTGCGATTGCGAGATGCGCGCGGCTGCGTCTGCGATGCGGGGCGGGAGAGCGTCGAAGAGGAGGTGCAGCTCCTCCTCCCACGCGGGGCCGTATGGGGTTGTCATCTGGGCGACGATGGATGTCCCCTCCGTTGTGTGGACGTCGACGGGACCGGCGCGGGCGCCGGGACGGAGCGAGCCAGGCCGGCGTGCACCAGCACGCCCTTCTTCTTGGCGCGGGTGTCGGCGCGCAGCCGCACCTTGAGCGCGAGGTCGCGGACCAGCAGCAGCTGCGAGCCGTAGATCTCGAATCCACGATTCTGCAGGGAGCGGATCAGCTCGGAGTCGTAGTGGCGCAGCACGCACGACACCGGGCCGGGCGGCGCCTGCGCCAGCGCGGCGTCGATCACCTCCTCGCGCAGCTCGGCGTCCTGCCCTTCGCACATGATGGCCAGCAGCGTCGGGCGCGCCGGCGACGGGGGCCGCACCGCCACCCAGGCCTGGATGCCGCTCACCTCGGCGACGAACTGGCGCACGTCGTCGCGGCCCAGGCGCGCCGGCCAGCCCTGCTGGAAGCCCGCCTGCCAGGCCTTCTGCGACGGGCCTTCGAGGTTGGCCACGTGCGACGGCGTGGTTCGCAGATACAGGAGGTAGATGCCGCCGGCGTCGTCGCGTCGCGCGGGACGCAGCACGCCGTGGTCGCCCGGCGGCACCAGGCGCGGGGCGGAGTGCGAGTCGTCGCGGTAGAGGATCTGCTCGGTGGCGTACTGGGTGAAGCCCTGCTCGAGGAACAGCGCCACCAGCGGGTGGTCGACGGGGATGCGCACGTAGAAGCGGGTCACCCCGTGCTCGACGCCGTGGTTGCAGAGGTGGGTGAGCAGCGGGTCGCCGGCGAAGTGGCCGCGGCCGCTGGGCGCGACGGCCATGTTGATGATCTGCCAGGCCTTGGTCTGCCCCGGCGCGCCCTGCGCCTGGATGAAGCCGACGATGCCCTGCTCGGGATCCTCGGCGACGTAGAGCGCGTCGCTGGCGTCGCTGAGCGGCACCAGGCTCGACATGGTCTTGCTCAGCGCGTACCAGAGGCGCACCAGCGTCGCCTGCGGCACGGGACTGTCGGCGCTGAGACCGGGGATGACACCCTCGCCTTCCTCGCGCGCCGCGGTGTCCCTGTAGAGCTGCTCGATGCGGCCCAGGTCACGGAAGCTGGCGCTGCGGACTTGCATTCGCTCTCTGTCTCAGACCTCTCAGGCGGCGGACGCCACCGGGTCACGCAATCGGTCGAGGAACAACCGGTGCAGCCGGTCGTCGTGGGTCATCTCAGGATGGAAGGCGAGCGCCAGGTGCGGGCCCTGCGCCACCAGCACCGGCTTGCTGTCGACTGTGGCCAGAACGTCGACGTCCTCGCCGCAGCGCTCCACCAGGGGCGCGCGGATGAACACGGCGCGGAAGGGATCGGCGGACGCGCCCAGTGCGGGGATGTCGAGGTCGGTCTCGAAGGACTGCACCTGCCGCCCGTAGCCGTTGCGGCGCACGTCGAGGTCGAGCGCGCCGTAGGCGACCTGCTCGGGGTAGCCGTCGAGGATGCGCGCGCTGAGCAGGATCATCCCGGCGCAGGTGGCGAAGCAGCCCAGCGTCCCGTCGCCCAGCCGCTCGCGCAGCGGCGCGTCCAGGCCGAAGACGCGCAGCAGCCGGCTCATCGTCGTCGACTCGCCGCCGGGCATGGCCAGGGCGTCGACCTTGTCGAAGTCGGCGGGGAGGCGCACCTCCCTGGTCGACACACCGCACCGCTCGAAGGCCAGGCGGTGCTCACGGACGTCGCCCTGGAGGGCGAGCACTCCGACCGTGGGGTTGGTCACGAAGCCTTGAGGGCGCGGCAGGCTCGGCCTCCAGGGGAGCTGCCGAGCGCGGTGGTCATTGCCCACAGTGTACCCCGGGTTCAGCGCCGCGGCGGCGCTGTTGGCATGCTGTGGCGTTCGTTGCGATCGATCGATTTGACGTAGCCAATGGGCGGCGGCCACACTGCTCGGTGCTGCGCCATCCGGCGCGGCGTGCCGCCGGGACGCGGCACGAAGAGGAAGGGAGGCAGAGAGGGACGGATGCTCGCAGGCGCGCCGCTCGAGCGAGCACGCCCGCGCGGCGCATGCCGGGTAATCGCCCACGGCGGCCTCCCATGTCTGAGGAGGGTTGGCGCATGAAGCCGACAATGGGAAGGGTCAAGCGGGTGGCGGCCACGGGGGCGGCGGGCGGTCTGGCACTGCTGGGGCTGGCCCTGAGCTCGCACGTCGTGCTCGCCGGTTCGGCCTGGCCGACGCCGTCGAGCTACTGCACGGACGGCATGGGCAGCGAGTTCGCGGAAGTGCCCATCCTCTCCGGTCCGCCCTCTCCGGTCTCGCTCTCGGTCGAGATCGGTGACAACGGCACGACCCCGTCGGGCAGCACCACGGCCCTGGAGAACCTCCACGTGGCCGTCTGCTACTCGGACACCGCTCCGGGCACGCCGTCGAGCCTGGCGGGCGGGGACATCAGCGTCTTCGGCCCGCAGGTCGGGAGCGGCAACCTGACGCCCCACGCCGATGGCGGATGCATCAATGATGCGGGCGTGGTGATCCAACCCGACTGCGGGTTCACCATCACGGCTACGGTGACGCCGACCACCGGGAGCTGCGGACTGGCCTGCGGGGCAACCGTGACCGTCTCGATTCCCTTCGTCGTCTGCGCCGGTGCCGCCGCCGGTGTCCACACCGTCGGTCCCATCTGCACCGACCAGACGGGCGTCAACGAGATCCCCGTCGGCGCGACCGGCCTGCTGGTGTCCAGCATCGGCATCGGCCCGGGGCCCAACGGCAGCCTGGGAGCCAGCACGCCGACCACCACGCTCTCCGTCGACGGCATCTCCTTGCCGCTGACCACGGGCGCCGGCGTCGTTCCCGGCACCGTCAGCGCGGGCGGGGGCCAAACCACCAACCAGGGGCTCTGCCTCGGCCAGCTCGGCTGCTTCGCGGCGTACGCGAATGTTGCATCCGGTCCCGACGCATACCTCACCATCCCCGAGATCGGCACCATCCCGCTGAGCCCGCTGGCGCCTGCCGCCGGCTGCTACGAGGTCAACGACCCCAGTTGCCCGCCGCCGTCGCTGGTCTCCCTGCCCTGATCAACGCCTGAAGGCAGCGCGGGGCGCGCGACAGCGCGCCCCGCACTGCTCGTCGCAACTACCAGCCGCGGGCGGCCAGCAGCTCCTCCTTGGGCAGGGTGGCCACGTCGAGGCCCGGCATGGCCTTGCCCAGCCCCGCGCTCGCCTCGGCGATCACCTCGGGCTTGTCGAAGTAGGTGGTCGCGGCCACGATGGCCTTGGCGTAGTTGAGCGGGTCCGACGACTTGAAGATGCCGCTGCCCACGAAGTTGCCCTCGGCGCCGAGCTGCATCATCAGGGCGGCGTCGGCGGGGGTGGCGATGCCGCCGGCGGAGAAGTTGACCACCGGCAGCCTGCCGGTCTGGGCCACCTCGATGACCAGCTCGGCGGGGGCGCCGAGGCGCTTGGCCTCCGCGTAGAGCTCGTCGGGGCGCATCGACTGCAGGCGGCGGATGCCCGAGACCATGGCGCGCATGTGGCGGACGGCCTCGACCACGTTGCCGGTGCCCGCCTCGCCCTTGGTGCGGATCATGGCGGCACCCTCGGTGATGCGGCGCAGCGCCTCGCCGAGGTCGCGGGCGCCGCAGACGAAGGGCACCTTGAACTGCCACTTGTCGACGTGGTTCTCCTCGTCGGCGGGGGTGAGCACCTCGGACTCGTCGACGTAGTCGACCCCCAGAGCCTCGAGCACCTGCGCCTCGACGAAGTGGCCGATGCGGGCCTTGGCCATCACCGGGATGGTGACCGCGGCCATGATCTCCCTGATCAGGGTGACGTCACTCATGCGGGCCACGCCGCCGTCGCGGCGGATGTCGGCGGGGACGCGCTCCAGCGCCATCACCGCGACCGCCCCGGCCTCCTCGGCGACCTTCGCCTGGTCGGGGGTGACGACGTCCATGATGACGCCGCCCTTGAGCATCTCGGCCAGGCCGCGCTTGACGCGCGTCCCTCCGGTGCTGTGTCCGTTCTGGGACGCGCTCGCGCCGTTCTCAGCCATGGCTGCTACCTCAGGCGACGCCCTCCGACTGAAGAACGGAGGCGCGGCTCGCCACCAGGCTCATTCTAGGCACATGCCGGCGGCGGCCCCGGTCGCGCCGTGGTTCCCCACCCGGCGGGCTCCCGGCCACCGATGCGGCGGCGCCGCTGGAGTTCGGCGCCGCGTCGAACCGAGCTACTGGTTGAGCCCGTTCGCGATGTTGCTGTAGAGGTTGTTGGTGGTGTGGCCGAGCACCTGGAGAGCAACGAGGACGACGATGGCGACGAGGATGAGGATGAAGGCGTACTCGACCATGCCCTGGCCGCGCTCGCCCCGCCGCGTGCGACGCCCGTCCTGCTCGAGGGACTCCTCGGCCGGCTGGAGTGTGCTGTCCATGCCCCGGACTGTAGGGGCGCTTCCCCGCGCCGCGACGGCCGTCGTCGTTTGTTGACAGAAAGGACACGCCTTCGTCGACGGAACGCCAGAGCGCTCACACTTCTTGGCCCGGGACTCGGTTCGGTCACAGCCGGGAGAAGGGCAGCCGCCTCGTCCGCGCGGGTGACAGACTGCTGCCCGCATGTCCCCCCACGTCGCGCCCGCCGGTGCGCAGGCCTCGGGGCGGGCCTGGCCTGCGGCGGCCCGGCTCGCCGTGGTCCTGGTCGCGCTGCTGGCCCTGGCCAACCTGCTCGTCCAGGTCAGCTGGGGCCTCGACGCGCCTCCCAAGACCGACTACCTGGCCTTCTCGACGGGCGCCCGGGTCATCCACGACAACCCGACCTGCCTCTACTGCGACGAGGTGCAGACGCAGACCCAGGCGGACATCCTCGGCTACGTGCCCACGTCGGGCTTCCCCAAGCCGTACGTCAACCCGCCGCTGATCGCCTTCCTCATGCAGCCCTTCTCCGGGCTGCCGCTGCGCACCGGGCTGCTGGTGCTGATGCTGGTGCTGCTGGGCTGCCTGGCCTTCGCCGCGCGGCTGTTCCTGCGCCTGCTGCCCCAGGAGTGGCCCGCTTCGCAGCGCCTGCTGCTGCTCGCCGCCTCGATGATCTCGCTGCCGGCGGCGACGGCGCTGGGCCTGGCCCAGTGGGCGCCGCTGCTGCTGCTCTGCGCGCTGGGCGCGCTGGCCGCGCTGCGCGGCGGACGGCCGGTGCTCGCCGGGGTGCTGCTCTCGGTGCTGCTCATCAAGCCGCAGACGGTGTGGCTGGTGCTGCCCGCCCTGGTCTTCGCCGGAGCCTGGCGGACGCTGGGCGGCTTCGCGCTCGGCTCGGCCGGGTGGGGGCTGACCGGGCTGCTGCTGGTCGGACCGTCCCAGCTGGTCGAGTGGCCGCGGCTGGTGCTCGAGCGGCACGTCGACGAGGCCTACCGCACCGCGGGGCTGCCCGGCATCGTCACCGCGGTGACCGGCAGCGGGCAGGCGGCCTTCGTGGCGGCCGTGGTGCTGGCCGTGCTGGTGGTTGCCGGGCTGGCCCTGGCGCACCGGCGGCTGCGGGGGCGGCCCGAGCTGGCCGTGGGGCTGGGCATCGCCTGCTCGATGGCCTGCGCGCCCCATGTGTTTCCTGACGACCTCATGCTGCTGGCGGTGACCACCGTGGTCTGGGCGCCCCGGGCGCCGCGCGCGGCGGCCTGCGCGCTGCTGGCGGTGAGCGCGGCCTACCGCGTCGACGGCTGGCTGCCGAGCTCCCTGGCCCACCTCACCGCGGTGGCGGCGCTGGCCATCGCCTGCGGCTGCGCGGTGGCGCTCTGGCGGGTGGCGGCGCCGGTGGCGCGGCGGAGGCTCGGCGTACCCGCGGCGACGCCCGCGGCGATCGGACAGGGCGCCGGGGTCGGATGATCGGCCCGCCGCCCCGGAGGGGAGCGGCGTGGCGGCGGCCCTGGGTGGTCGCGCTGCTCGCCTGCTGTGCGGTGGCGGCCCTGTTCGTCGCCGGGGTCTGGACGCACCTGGGCACCCGCTGGCTGGGCTACGCGGGCGATCCGCAGCAGAGCACCTGGTTCCTGCGCTGGACGCCCTGGGCGGTGGGGCACGGCGTCAACCCGCTGCTCACCGACCACATCGCCTACCCCGAGGGCGCCAACCTGATGTGGAACTCGGCGACGCAGCTGCTCGGGCTGGTGATGGCGCCGGTGACGCTGGCCTTCGGGCCGGTGGTCGCGTACAACCTGGCGCTGGCGCTGGTCATCGCGCTGGGCGGCTTCGCCTGCTGGGCGGCGCTGCGGCGCGTGGGCGGGCTGGGCATGGGGGCTGCGCTGCTGGGCGCCTTGTTCTACGAGGTGTCGCCGTACGTCTCGGCGCATGCGCTGGGGCAGCTCAACCTGAGCGCCTGCATGGCGCCGCCGCTGGTGTTGCTGTTGGTGCACGAGGCGCTGGTGCGGCAGGAGTGGTCGCCGCGGCGGGCCGGCCTGCTGCTCGGGCTGGTCTGCGTGGGGCAGGCCTTCGTGTCGGAGGAGATGCTGGTTTCCACCGCGCTGGCCTGCGTCGTGCTGCTGGCGGTGATGGCTCTGTTCGGTGGGGCCGGTGCTCCTGCGCGCGCGGCGCGCGGGTTGCAGGCGTTGGGGTGGGCGCTGGTCGTGTTCGTGCCGCTGATGGCGGCGCCGTTGTGGGTGCAGTTCGCGGGGGCGCAGGCGCTGCGCAGCCCGGTGCAGGCACCGGGGGTTTTCGTCACCGACCTGGCCAACCTGCTGGTGCCAACGCAGGCGCAGCTGCTGGCCCCGCCGGGCGCTATCGACTTCAGCCAGCGGTTCAGCGGGAATCCCGTTGAGTGGGCTGGGTATCTCGGCATTCCGGTGCTGCTCGTGCTGGCCTGGGTCTGCGCGCGCGTCTGGAGCGACGTGCGCGTGCGGGTGGCGGCCGTGTGCGCCGGCTGCTTCGCGGTGCTGTCGCTCGGGCCCGGGCTGCACGTCGCGGGGCACGACACCGGCGTGTCGCTGCCCTGGGCGGTGATCGAGCGCATCCCGCTGATGCGCGACATGCTGCCGGGGCGCATGGCGCTGTACATGGACCTCGCCGTCGCGCTGCTGCTCGGTGTCGCGGTGTCGCGGGTGGGGGCATTGCGGGTCGTGGCCCGGCGGCGTGCGGCACTGCTGCTGGCGGGTGCCTGCGCGACCGTGCTGCCGGCGCTGCCGCTGCCGACTGACACGGTGCCGGTGCCTGCGTTTTTCACCTCGGCGGCGGTGGAGCGGCTGCCGTCGCGGGGTTCGGTGCTGGTGCTGCCCTTCAGCACCGACTTCACCAGCGACGCGCCCATGGTCTGGCAGGCGGTGGCGGGCATGGGCTACCGCATGCCGGGGGGGTACGCGATGATCCCCGACGCTGCGGGGCTTTCCCACGTCGGCGTGCCGCCGAGCGCGCTGTCGACGGTGCTGCGCGGGATCCAGCTCGGGCGAGGGGCGCCGGCGCTGGACGGCGCGGCGCGGAGCTTGCTCGTGGCGGACCTGCGGCGTTGGGAGGTGCGGGCCGTGGTGGTCGGGCCCATGCCCCACCGGGACGCGGCCGTGGCCTTCATGACCGCGCTGCTAGGTTGCGGGCCGGAGCGGGTAGACGGCGTGTCGGTGTGGTGGCGGGCGGGGGCGGGCGGCTGCGGGGAGCCGGCGCGGGGTTGACAGGATTTCACACACCGCGTTCGGATCAGTGACCCCACGACCACCGATCCGCTGCTAGCGTGCCTGCGTGATCGAGTCGTCTGTGCGCTCGACGTCCCCCAGCGTCGCCGCGGTCCCGCTCACGCGCCGGCGTGGCCTGCTGCTCTCCGAGCGGCGCCTGCTGCTGGCCAGCCTCGACGTGGTCGCCGTGGCCCTGGCCTACGTGCTCGCCTTCAACCTGCGCACCGCCCCGGTCCGGCACGCAGGGTTCTACGTGCCCCGCTCCGGCACGGTCATCGCGGTGGCCGTCTGGCTGGTGGCGGCCCAGTTCACCGACGCCTACAACCTGCGCCGGGCGGCGCGGGTGCGCACCACCCTGACCGCCGTGGGCACCACGCTGACCCTCAGCGCGGCTGGGATGCTGGTGCTGTTCTTCGCGGTCCCATATCGGCTCACCCGCCCGACCATCCTGATCTGGACGGTCTGCGCCGCGGTCATGGTCACCGGCGTCCGGCTGGCTTACCGCCGCAGCCTGGCCAGCGCCCGGCTGGCTCAGCCCATCGCCCTGGTGGCTACGCCCCGGGTGCTGGAGACCATCTGGCCTGACGTGCGTAGCGAGGCGACGAACTTCTATCACGTGCGGCAGCTCATCGACCCCACCCGAGCCAACGCTCATGACAAGCTTCTCTCGCTGGTCGCCTCGGGAATCGTCGGAGAGGTGGTTCTCGGCGTTCGTGACGACATCTCCCGTGACCTGTTCGCCAGCCTGCTGCGCTGCTACGACGGCGGCGTGCGCGTGCGCTCGCTCGCCGACCTCTACGAGGAGCTGACCGGCCGCATGCTGCTCGACCAGCTCGGGCACTCCTGGCTGACCTCGCTGCCCATGCGCAGCGAGACCTCGCGCCTCTACTCGGCGTGCAAACGGAGCATCGACATCGCCGCCTCCCTGGTGGGGCTGGCCTTCCTGGGCCTCCTGCTGCCCTGGTCGGCGCTGCTCATCAAGCTCGACGGCGGCCCGCTCTTCTACCGGCAGGAGCGGGTCGGCAAGTACGGCCGCATCTTCCGGCTGACCAAGCTGCGCACCATGCGCGTCTCGCCGGACGGCGACAGCCACTGGACCGAGCGCCGCGACGCGCGGGTGACGCGAATCGGCGCGCTGCTGCGGGCACTGCACGTCGACGAGCTGCCCCAGATGTGGAACATCCTGCGCGGCGACATGAGCCTGATCGGGCCGCGGCCCGAGCAGCCGCAGTACGTCGACAGCCTCAGCCGCGAGATCGACTTCTACTCGACACGCCTGACAGTGCGGCCGGGACTGACCGGCTGGGCCCAGGTCAATCACGGTTACGGTTCCGGGGTCGACGGTGCGCGCGTCAAGCTCTCGTACGACCTCTACTACGTGAAGCGGCAGTCCATCGCCCTCGACCTGGTCATCGCCGCTCGCACCATTCGCGCCGTTCTGGCGTTGAAGGGTTCCTGAACGACCCGATGGCGCAAGGCGCCCAGCGTCCCGTAGGCTCTGGGAACGCCCCGGCCACATGACGAGGATCCTGCACTGGACGCTTTCAAGGGAAGGACCATCCTGCTCACCGGCGGGACCGGCTCCTTCGGCCAGCACTTCGCCCGCACCGCGCTCGCGCAGTGGGAGCCTGCGGCCATCCGCGTCTTCAGCCGCGATGAGCTCAAGCAGTACGAGATGGCCCAGGCCATCGACGACGACCGGCTGCGCTTCCTGCTCGGCGACGTGCGCGACCTGGAGCGACTCCGCCGCGCCGCCGAGGGCGCCGACGTCGTGGTCCACGCGGCCGCGCTCAAGCAGGTGCCGGCCTGCGAGTACAACCCCTTCGAGGCGGTCAAGACCAACATCCTGGGCACCCAGAACGTCGCCGCCGCCTGCATCGACGTCGGCGTGGAACGCGCCGTTGCCTTGAGCACCGACAAGGCGGTCTCTCCCGCCAACCTCTACGGCGCCACCAAGCTCTGCGCCGAGAAGCTCTTCGTGCAGGCCAACGTCTACGCCGGCTCACGCCCGACGCGGCTCAGCTGCGTGCGCTACGGCAACGTGGTGGGCTCACGCGGCAGCGTCGTTCCGCTGTTCCAAGAGCAGGCCAAGGCCGGACGGTTGACCATCACCGACCGGCGCATGACCCGCTTCTGGATCACCCTCGACCAGGCCGTGGAATTCGTAGCCCGCTCGGTCGAGCGCATGCGCGGCGGCGAGGTGTTCATTCCCAAGATCCCCAGCATGCACGTCACCGACCTGGCCGCGGCGATCGCGCCCGAGGCGGAGATCCGCTACACCGGCATCCGGCCCGGCGAGAAGCTGCACGAGGCGCTCATCACCATCGAGGAGTCTCGGCACACGACGGACCACGGCGACTGCTACGTCGTCGAGCCCGAGCAGCCCTTCTGGGGCGAGCGGCGCACCACCACGGGCCATCCCGTGCCCGAGGGATTCGCCTACACCAGCGACAGCAACGACGCCTGGCTCGACGTGGAGTCGCTGCGGCAGCTGCTCGGAGCGGGGGCGACGGACGAGCGCGCGTCCGCCGCTGCGGTGCGATGAACCAGGCGGCCCGACCGGCGGTGGCCGGCGGGCGGCCGGTGCGCGACACGCCGCTCCCCTACGGGCGGCATCAGCTCTACGACGGCGACGAGGAGGCGGTCCTGCGCGCGCTGCGCTCGGGCATGCTGACGGGCGGCACGGAGGTCGGTGCTTTTGAAGCCGCGCTCGCCGAGCGCTGCGGCGCGCGCCATGCCGTCGCGGTGTCCAGCGGGACCGCCGCGTTGCACGTGGCCCTCGGCGCGCTCGGCATCGGGCCGGGCGATGAGATGGTGACCACGCCACTCACCTTCGTCGCCTCCGCCAACGCCGCGCTGTTCTGCGGCGCCACGCCGGTCTTCGCCGACATCGGTGACGACCACTGCCTCGATCCCGCGGCGACGGCCGCCTCGGTGACGCCGCGCACCCGCGCCGTGATCGCCGTCGACTATTCGGGTCTCCCCGTGGACGTCGATGCGCTGCGTACCGCTCTGCCGCGCGACCTGCCCGTCGTCGTCGATGCCGCGCACTCACTCGGCGGATCGCTGCGCGGCCGGCCGGTGGGCGCGCTGGGCACAGTCACCACACTGAGCTTTCATCCCGTCAAGCAGATCAGCACCGGCGAGGGCGGCGCCTGTCTCACCGATGACGACGCCCTCGCCGAAGCCATGCGGCGGCTGCGCAACCACGGCATGACCAGCACTGCGGCCGAACGCACCGGTGCGCGCTGGCGGTACGACGTTGTCACCCTGGGCACCAACTACCGCATCACCGAGCTGCAAGCGGCCCTGGGCTCCTCGCAGCTGCGCCACCTCGACGACGTGGTGCGACGGCGTGCGGCGCTGGCGCGGCGGTACGACGAGGCGCTTCGCGACATCCCGGGCGTGGTGCGCCCGGGCTGGTTCGAGGGTCGAGAGTCGGCCTGGCACATCTATCCCGTCGAGATCGACGCGGCGGAGTTCGGCATGCAACGTGATGACGTCATCGACGCGCTGCGGGCGGAGGGCATCGAGGCGACGCTGCATTACCCGGCGGTGCACACGCTGAGCCTCTACCGGGAGCTCGGCTACGCCGCGGGGATCGTGCCGCGCGCCGAGGCGGTGTGCGCGCGGCTGGTGACGCTGCCGCTCTTCCCCACCATGAGCGACCGGGATCTCGACGACGTGCTCGTCGCGCTGCGCCGCCTGCACGAATGGTCCCGGCACTCCGCCGCGGTCTGAGGTGAGCGGGCACAGCGGCGGCGAGGTGCTGCTCGTCCCCGACTGCGGCGTGGGCGCCGGCCTGGGGCATCTCGAACGCACGCTGGCGCTTGCGGACGTGCTCGCGGCGTCGGTGTCGTGCCGCGTCGCCGTACCGCATGGCAATCTGCAGGTGCGCGACCGCGTGGCGGCGCGTGGACACACGCCTGTCGAGGCTTTCGGTGGCGTTGCGCAAAGGGCGCTCGCCCTCTGCGATGCGCTGCGGCCCGATGCCGTGGTGCTCGATGCGTACGGCGTCGGCGCCGAGCATCAACGCGGTTTGCGCCGCCTGACCTGCCTGGTGGTCGTCGACGACCTGGCCGCCGATTGCGATTGCGACCTGGCGGTGAACCCGTCCGCCGGCGGCGAGGCGCTGCGGCCGCAGGGTGCCACGGACTTCCTCGGAGGTGCGGCGTACGCGCCGCTGTCCTCGGCGTACTCCGAAGCGCGCAAGACTCGCGATGCACCGGGTGCTGTCGACGCACGCACCGTCCTGCTGTCCACCGGCGCCACGTCGCTCGGTGGACTCGGTGCACGTGTTGCCGAGACCTTGCTCGCGGACGACGCCTCACTGCACGTGCTCGCCGTTGCCGGCCCGGACGCCGGTGCACAAGCGCCACGTACCGGCGATCGGCTGGACGTGCTGGCGGCGCCGCCGACACTCGCTCCGGCGATGCGGCGGGCCACCGTCTACGCCGGCGCGGCCGGGACCACGGCCCTGCAGGCGGCCTCCGTCGGTGTGCCGATGGTGGTGGTGGCCGCGGTGGACAACCAGGCGGCGCAGGCAGCGGTGCTGGCGGAGGCCGGCTGCGCGCTGCGCGTCGACGCGGAGGAGATGGCGGCGACGGTGGTGCGGCTGCTCGACGACGCGCCGCTGCGTGGGGAGATGGCTCGGCGCGGTCGCTCGCTGGTCGACGGAAGGGGCGCGGAGCGCGTTGCCGAGGCGGTGATCGCACTGGCCGCGCGCGGCAGGGCGCGGGCATGAGAGCGCTGGTGCTGGGCTGCGGATCCATCGGGCGCCGCCACGCGCGCAACCTGCACGCGCTGGGCGTCGATGTCGCGGTGAGCGACGTAGACGAGGCGCGTGCGCGGGGGATTGCCGCCGAGATCGGCGCACGCGCGACGGGACGCGGCGACGTCGACGGCGTCGACGTCGTGGTCGTCGCTACGCCGACGGTCAACCACGTCGCCGACCTCGCCTGGGCGCTCGACCGGGGCGCGGACGTCTTCGTCGAGAAGCCGCTCGGCGCCTCGCGGGCCGACCTCGACCGTGCGCTGGAGCTGGCTCGCAAGCACGACGATCGCCATGTCATGGTGGGCTGCAACCTGCGCTTCACGCGCGGCTTCGAGCTGCTGCGCGCGCACCTGGACGAGGTGGGGCGACCCGCCGCCATGCTCGTCGACTTCGGCTGGTGGCTCCCCGCCTGGCGGCCGCGGCAGGACTACCGACTCGGGTACAGCGCGCAGCGTGCGCTCGGCGGGGGCATTGTGCTCGACGCCATCCACGAGATCGACTACACCATGGCACTGGCCGGGCCCGTCGACCAGGCGAGCGCACGCTGGATCTGCAGCGGGGCACTCGAAGCCGACGTGGAAGATGTTGCCGACATCACCCTGCGGCACAGCTCCGGCGTGCAGTCACACCTGCACCTCGACTACCTGCGGCGCACCTACACGCGCTCCTGCACGGTGATGGGCGACGAGGCCACGCTGCGATGGGACTTCGCCGCCGGACGGGTCGACATCGCGCGCGAGGCCGGCACTGAGCCCGGCATCATCGGCGAAGGCCTCGACGTCGATCGCGACGCCATGTACGTCGAGGAGATGCAGCACTTCCTCGCCGCCGTGGCGGACGGCTGCGCGCCGTGCAACGGCATTCGCGAGGCGGCGGCGACGCTGGACGTGGCGCTCACCGCGCTCGAGCGAGGAGCGCCGCGATGAGGACGGTGGCGGTGGTGCAGGCGCGCATGGGCTCGACGCGGTTCCCCGGCAAGGTGCTCGCCGACCTCGACGGCCGTCCACTGCTGGCGCACGTCGTCGGCAGGGTGCAGCGCAGCCGCTGCGTCGACCAGGTCGTCGTGGCCACCAGCACGTCGGACGACGACGACGCCGTGGCCGCCCTGGCGCAGTCGTTGGGCGCCGCGGTGGTACGAGGACCGGAGGACGATGTGCTGTCGCGCTTCGTGATCGCCTGGCGCGCGCACCGCGCGGACATCGTGGTGCGTGTCACCGCAGATTGCCCACTGCTCGATCCACGCATGATCGATCGCGTGGTGCGTGCGCTGCTGCGCAGCGGCGCTGACTATGCCGGCAACGTGACGCCGCCGACCTACCCAGACGGCTACGACGTCGAGGCCTTCACCGCCGCCTGCCTGGCCCGCATGGACGCCGAGGCGACGCTGCCGTACGAGCGCGAGCACGTGACCCCGCGCGCCCGGGAACATCCCGACGACTACCGCCCGACCGCGGTGCGCTGCCGTCGAGACCTCTCGGCGTTGCGACTCACCGTCGACGTCCCCGCCGACCTTCGGCGCATCGCGGCCATCCTCGCCGCGCTGCACGCGGAGCCGCCTCCAGGACTCGGCGCGGTGCTCGCCCACGTCGCGCGGACGCCATCGCTCGTCGAGGGCGCCGGCCTTCCCCACCGCGACGAGCGCTACATTGCACAGCGGCTGGCCGCCGGCCGCCAGGAGATCCAGTCATGACCCAGACGTCGTCGCCGACCGCGGCGGACCTGCTGGCTCGCGCTCGCCGCGTGCTGCCCGGCATCACCCAGACCTACAGCAAGGCGCCCGACCAGCATGTCGAGGGCGTCTACCCCGTGTTCCTGGAACGCGGCGACGGCTGCCGGGTCTGGGACGTCGACGGCAACGAGTACATCGACTACCCGTGCGCCCTGGGACCCGTGGTGCTCGGATACCACGATCGCGAGGTCGACGCCGCGGCACACGAACAGGTGTCGTCGGGTCCCTGCTACTCGCTGGGACACCCGCTGGAAGTCGAGGTCGCCGAGCTGATCGTCGAGATGGTGCCGGGCGCGGAGATGGTGCGCTTTCTCAAGACGGGATCGGAGGCGACCACCGCCGCGGTGCGACTGGCCCGCGCAGCCACGGGGCGCGAACACGTCGCCATGTGCGGGTACCACGGCTGGCACGACTGGGCCATCGGGCACACCACGCGCAATGCGGGCATCCCGCAGGCGGTGAGCGCGCTGACGCACCAGTGGACGTACAACGACCTGGCGTCCCTGCAGCGCGTCTTCGACGAGCAGCCCGGGCAGGTGGCCGCAGTGATCATGGAGCCGGTCGGCGTCGAGCCGCCGGCGGCGGGATTCCTCGAATCCGTGGGTGAGCTCGCCCATCGCCACGGCTCACTGCTCATCTTCGACGAGGTCATCACCGGCTTCCGTCTGGCTCCCGGCGGCGCGCAGGAGTACTTCGGCGTGACACCCGATCTCTCCGCATTCGGCAAGGCGATCGCCAACGGATACCCCCTGGCCGCGGTCACGGGTCGCGCCGAGGTGATGGAGCAGATCGCCAGCACCGTCTTCGTATCGAGCACCTTCGGCGGCGACACTGTATCGCTCGGCGCCGCGCGGGCGACGCTGCAGCGCATCCGCGGCGGTGGCGTGATCGAGCACCTGTGGCGCGAGGGGGCGCGCCTGATGGACGGTTTCAACGCACTTGCCGACGAGCACGGTGTGCCGGCGCGGATGATCGGCCTGGCGCCGCGGCGCATCATCAGCTTCGAACCGGCGGGCGGCGCGGACGGCAACAGCCTCAAGGGCTTGTTCTGGCAGGAGTGCCTGGACCGGGGCGTACTCCTCGGCAACGCCAACTTCGTCTCGGCGGCCCATGATGCCGCCGCGGTCGACGCGACGCTGGAGGCCTTCGACGGCGCGCTGCGCAGCGTCGGCGACGCCGTGCGTGCCAGCACGGTCGCGCAGCGGCTGCGCGGACGGCCGCCGGGCGAGGTGTTCCGGCGCGCATGAGTCGCAGTCCCATGGACCGTCTGCGTTCGTGGAGCTTCGCGCACCCCAAAGCGCGCGCTGCGCTTCGCGAGGGCTGGGGCCTGTCCCGTCGCATGGCACGGCGCGCGCACCTGCCTGTGCCGTTCGATCCCCAGGAGATGCGCGAACTCGAGGAGGCCGTGCACGAGCAGGTTGCCACAGACGGCGGCGGCCCGCGTGTGCTCTTCCTCAGCATGCGCGGCTGGTCGACCCACATTATGTGGGAGACGACGCTCGCTCACGCCACGCGGCTGCGCGGCGCGGTGCCGGTCTTCGCCACCTGTGGCGGCCGACTGCCCATCTGCGATGCGGCCAACCTGCATTCGGCGCCGCCCATGCCCTGCCTGTCCTGCGGCGAATACGCCACCGACGGGCTGCGCCGGGCCGGCTTCGACCCGCTCACCTTGCGCGACCTCGTCGACGTGCGCGTCGAGACCGCCGCCGCTCGCGCCCGCATCAAGGGCCTGCGCAGCGTCGCCGCCTGCGAGTCATTCGACGATGGGGACTTTCCCGTGGGCAGGCTGGTGCGCATCTCGGTCGCCTGGTTCCTGGCGCGCGGCTCGCTTCCCGACACCGAGAAGGTGATCGACACGTACCGTCGCTTCCTGGTCAGCGGTCAGGTCCTGCACCGCGCTTTCGCTCGACTGCTCGACCGGGTGCGGCCGGACCGCGTGGTGCTGCTCAATGGCACTTTCTTCGCCGAGAGCATCCTCTTCGAGCTCTGCCGGCGGCGGAGCATCCCCGTGGTCACCTACGAGCGCGGTTTCTCCATGGACAGCCTGGTGATCTCCGCCGGTCGGCCCGCCGCCGACCTGATGGTGGACGAGGCGCACTGGCAGGCCGCCGCCGCTCGTCCCCTCGACGCCGTCGAGGCGAGGCTGCTCGACCAGGTGCTCGACGGGCGCACGCGTGGCGAGGATCTCAGCGACAACTTCTGGCAGCGGCGCGTCGAGGACGTCGCGCGCATCCGCGCCGACCTGCGGCTCGACCCCAGTCGACCGCTGGCCGTGCTGTTCAGCAACATACTGTGGGACAGCGCGGTGCAGGGGAAGGACCTGGGATTCGCGTCCCTCGACGCCTGGATCGTGGAGACCATCCGCGGCTTCGCCGAGCGCCCTGACGTCGACCTGGTGGTGCGGCTGCATCCCGCCGAGATCCGGCTCGCCAACCACCCCACCGAGGAGCGCATGGGCGACGTCATCGCCGCACAATTCCCCGTGCTGCCTGCCAACGTGCGCGTGGTGCAGCCGGAGAGCGACATCAGCTCCTACTCGTTGATGGCCATGGCCTCGCTGGGTCTCGTGTACACGTCGACGACGGGGTTGGAGATGGCCGCACGCGGCATTGCCGTGGTGGTCACCGCGGAGACACACTACCGCCGGCGCGGCTTCACCTACGACGTCGGGTCGCCCGGCGAATTCTGGACCACGGTGGACCGGTTGCTCGGCGGTCGCGACGAAGCCGAAGTGGAGCAGTACAAGGAGCTGGCCCGGCGCTACGGCGCGCTCTTCCTGCTGCGCTTCATGCAGCCGCTGCCTCTGGTGCACGAGGAGTCGCGCGGCCGACCACGACTGCGCTTCACCAGCCTCGCCGACCTGCAGCCGGGCCGCCTGCCGTCCCTCGACCGCATCTGCGCCGGCATCCTCGACGGCGCGCCCGTGGTCACACCGGTCGAGGAGCTGCGGTGATCGCCATCCGGCGGCGGTGATGTCAGCCGGCGCCGAGGACCATGCGCTCAAGCGCCGTCGCGCCCGCCGCGCCGGCGAGGACCGGGCGCCGGATGGTCGGAGCGAAGACCAGCTCGAATGCGGCGGGGCTGAGGTACTGGAACTGGACGACCAGCCGCCCGGCCGCCCCGGGTGCGATGCGGCTGCCGTAATGGAAGCAGGAGCTGGTGTCGATGAAGGTCACCGAGCCGGGCGGCCCGGTGAACTCCTCGATGCCGTCGGCGGAGACATGGTCGTTCACCACCGCATCGGGCACGCGGAACCGAGTGTCACCGTAGCGGTAGTGGATCGCCGACTTGACGCGCCGCGACTGCTCGGCGGGGATGGCACACAGTGGGCCGTTCTCGGAACGCGTGTCGGAGCAGCCGACGAAGATCTTCACCTGCCGGACGTCCTCGTAGTCGCAGTGGAAGAGTTGGCTGCCGGCGACGTCGCCCGGTTGCGCGCGCGACTCGAGGATGGTCACGCCGGCCAGGCGCGGCACCAGCCCGAGATACGACGCCGCGACGGCCACCACCGCCGGGCTCAACGCGAAGCGCATCAATGCGGAGAACCTGTCGAGCCCGGCGAGCGGAATGTCGACGAGATACGGCTTGGTTCCTGCCTCCGGGTCGGGATGCGCCTCCATGTAGCGCAGCACTTCGTCGACGACCTCGTGCGTGGCCCCGAGATCAGCCAGCGTGCAGCGCGCGAAGCCGAGCGACGCGGGCATGGTGACGGTGGGCGCCGGCAGACTCGTGCGCGCCACCATGCGCCGCCGGATGTCACGCCGGCGCGCGGCCACCAGGGCTTTCGAGAACGCGCCGCGCAGCCGGTCGTCCGCGATCTTCGCGAAGAGCAGCCACGTCGCCGAGTCGGCGGCGCGGCCGACCCGGTCGCGCAGTCTCCGATTCATGGCAACCTCGGTGCCCGGCACACGGCGGCTAGTATACGGACATGAGGGACGCACCAACGCGCGTGCGGCTGGCGGTCGCTCCTCACTGGCGACGCGAGGTCGCCGAGGTGGTAGGCACGCTGGACGACGCGACGAGACACGGTGCGCACTCCGGCTTCGAGATCGCGCATCTGCTGCCGGCGCTGGTGCAGCTCTCCGTGGGACAGCGCGACGGGCTGGCCCTGCTGTTCAGCGACGCCAGCGCGACGCGCATGCACGCGGCACTGCGCGCCCTAGCAGGCGAGGTTCCCCACTGCCGGCTGTGGTGGAACGACGCCGCCGAGGTGCTGACCCTCAGCGGCGGCAGACCCGAAGCCATCGCGGGACTGCACATCACCTTCTTCCCTGAGACATATGCCGCCTTGACTGCCCGCGGGTACACCGCGGCGTACGTCCCGTATCTCTTCACCCGACCCCGCGAGACGGCCGCGGCACCACTTCAGAAGTGCATCTTCTACGCCGCGGAGATCGACATCTCCGATTCTTGCTTCGCCGCAACGGAGCTGGCCGGCGACCGGTTGAGGGCGGTCTCGGATCGCTGCTGGGAGCTGGCGAACGCGATCACCGAGGGACGCATGTCCTCCATCGAAGCCGACGGCCTGCTGGGAGAGCAGCTCGGCGAGGACGCCTCCGAGCACTCCACTCATCGCATGGCGATGTGGGCGGTGCGCAATCGCCTGCGCTACCTGCTCGTCAAGGCCGTCACCGAGACCTTCGGCTCGCACCTGCAGCTCTTCCACCGCGGCTGGCGTGACCTGGGCTTCCGTGCCGATCCGGGCCGGATCACCGTCCGGCAGTGCATCGACCACTACGCGACCGCGCGCGTCTCGCTCGATGTCGGCGGCAAGAGCAGCCATGCCTCGCTCTACCCGCGTGTCGCGGACGTCCTCTCGGTCGCCGGCGGGCTGGTGCAGTTCCTGCCGCGCGGCGATCCGGAAGAGGGCACGCCGGTGCTTCCGCAGCGCCAGGCGAGAACGGCGCAGGAGCTGCTCACGCTCATCGATCGCCTGCTGACGGCTCCCGCCGAGCGAGTGCTCGACGAGAACGCGGAGATGTTCGCGCGCTACCGTGGCGCGCGGCTCGACGCCGGCGCCGCGCTGATCGAGGCCATCACCACGTACTGCGCAACCCGCAGCTGAATGCGGTGTCCTCAACCGCGGACTTGGCGAAGCAGGGTCGCTCGTTCCTCGCCACGTATCCCGACGAAGAGGAAGGCGGCGGCGCTGACCGCGCAGCTGGCGACACACATCGCCACCGCCGTCCAGAAGTTGCCCGTCCGCTCCGCCAGTCCCAGCGTGAGCAGGCCGAAGGCGACCTGCGCCGCGACACCCGGAAGGTTGGGAGCCACCACGCGACGTACCCAGGTGGCCAGCGAGCATTCGAACGCTGTGAGCAGCAGGCGCAGGTAGGGCACGAACACGGTGGCGTTGGCTACCACCGTGCCGGTGACCACACCGGCGATGCCGAGCGGCCGCACCAGCGCGATGGAGAGCAGGAGGTTAAGCAACACGGAGCCGGCCTGGAGCACGGTGAGCCGCCCGATGCGTCCCTGTCCCACCAGCATGTTGATGCCCACGACATGGACGCACCAGAACAGCGGAAAGGCGAGGAAGAGCTGGGTGGTGGGCACCAGATCCGCGTACGCCGGTCCCACCCAGGTGCTGATCAGCGGGCGTGCGTAGAGCATGGCACTGAGCGTGATGGGCGCCGCGAAAGCGACGGCGTAGCGGCTGCCGCGCACGTACAGCTCGCGCTGGCGCTCGGTGTCGGTACGCGCCACGTTGTAGGCGGAGGCGGGCAGCACCGCCGACGACGCGGTGACCAGGGCGAAGGTGGCGCCGGACTCGATGCGGTTGACCACCTCGTAGCGCGCCACCGCGCTGACTCCGATAGCGATACCGACGATGGCGCGGTCCATCTGCGCATATACCACCGAGGCGACGCGCAGCACGGAGACGAGCCAGCCATACCCGAACAGCCGCCGCAGCGTCGGCCGGTCGACCAGGCCGGGACGGATCACCAAGCCGGGTTGGACGTGGCGCGCCACGGCGACCGCGGCCACCGCCTGCACCACCGTCGACGCCAGCAACGCGGCTGCGAGCCAGAGGATGCCCCCGCCGAGCAGCACCGCGGCGACCGAGAACGCCGCCCATCCGATGCGCTGGCCGACGTCGATGGCGCGCAGCCACCCGTACCGCTGCGCACCCTCGATGACCGAGAGGAATGCTGCCGTGGGCAGCTCGAGGAGGATGCTGGCCGCCACCATGCTGAAGATGACGCGCGCGCTGCCCTGCAGCGACGCGGGAACGTGGAAGAGATGGACGAGCAACGGCGCTACCAGCACCACCGCGGCCGCCGCGAACGTTCCCACCGCGAGGAAGACGATCAGGGTCGACGCAGCGACCCGGCTGACCACCTCCGTGGCATCGCGAGCGCGCGCTTCGGCGACGAAGCGCACCACCGCCTCCTGCAAGCCGAGATCGGCCAGCACGACATAGCCGCTGGAGAACGTCAGGGTCAGCGCCAGCAACCACACCCCATATTGCGGCGCGCCCAGCCTGTGCAGGAAGAATGGCGTCAGGGCGATGGTCAACAGCGCGCCCAGGGCGTTGGCGGCGCCATTGATGACGGTGTTGCGGATGAGGCGGTGACCGGTGACCTCCTGGCGAGCCGCGTCCGGCCGCACGGTGCCGGTGCTGTCGCCCCCTACGCCACTCGCCGTCACAGTGCGCGACTCAGCTCCAGCCAGCCGTAGTCACGCGACACCGTCTCGAACCCCGCGCGTTCGAAGGCGCGCAGCGAGGCCAGGTTGTCGGCGCTCACCCGCGCTGCCATGCGCTCGACGTCACCGTCGGCGCGAGCGATGTCGACCAGCGCGCCAAGCATCTCACCCGACAAGCCATGTCCGCGGTGCTCCGGCGCAACGGCGATGGAGACCACACCGACACCGTCGTCCACGTCGAGCCGCACCATGCCGACCGCTGTACCGCCGGACTCGGCGACCCACAGGCGCGGCGAGCTGCGGCCGAGTCGCGACTCGATCCAGCGGCGATGCTCCTCGGGTGCGACGGCGGCGCCGCTGGCGCTGAAGTGGACGGCGTCGGCGTCGTTGCGCCAGGCGAGAAGGCGATCGGCGTCCGCGTGGGTGGCCGGTCGCAGCCGGACGGTCATCGCACCAGGTCGTCCCAGGTGAGCACCTGGTCGAAGTCGAGATCGTGCGCGGCGTGGCGTCCCACCACCTCGTCGATGGCGTGCACCGGGATGCCGAATCCCGGCCGCTTGACTGCGAGGTCGTCGCGAGTCAGCTCGCCACCCGCCGGTATGGAGCGCGCGGCGACCAGGCTGCGCCGCCCCAGCCGGTACATCTCCGCCTCCGCATCGGTTACGCGTTTCACCGACGATCCCAGGGCCACCTCGGTGTCGCGAATCGCCCGCACCATGTCACGCAGTTCGTCGGGTTCGAGCGCGAAGGGATGGTCAGGGCCCGGCTGGTCGCGACTCAGGGTGAAGTGCTTCTCGACGGCGCAGGCGCCGAGCGTCACGGCCACCACATCGGCTGTGTGGCCCATGGTGTGGTCCGACCAGCCGATGGGAACGCGGAACGACGCCGCCAGCGTGCTGATGGCGCGAAGGTTGAGATCGTCGAAGCGCGGCGGGTAGTTGATGGCGCAGTGCATGAGCAGGACGTCCTGGCCACCTGCGGCATTCGCGGTGTCGAGAGCCCGTTCGATGTCCCCCAGCGAGGCCATGCCCGTGGACACGAGCAGTGGCTTGCCGGTGCGCGCAGCGCGCTCGATGAGTGGCAGGTGGTTCACCTCGTAGGAGGCGATCTTGTATGCGGGGACACCGACTTCCTCGAGCAGGTCAACGGCGGACTCGTCGAACGGCGTCGAGAAGAAGGTGATGCCCGCCTCGGCGGCGTGGCGGGCCAGGTCCGCGTGCCACTCCCAGGGCATCTCGATTCGCTTGATCAGGTCGAAGACCGATTCGTGCTCACCGACAAGCCCCTGGTCCTTGAGATACCGCATGTCGGGCGTGCGCCGCGAATAAAGGCCTTCTGCAGTGTAGGTCTGGAACTTCACCGCGTCCGCACCGGCGGCCGCCGCCGCGTCGATGAGCTGGTACGCGGTGTCGAGGTCGCGGTTGTGGTTCGAACCTGCCTCGGCAATGACGTAGCAGGGATGGCCGGGGCCGACCGGTCGCCCGGCGATGCTGAACTTGGGATGGCCGTACACGCGCGCGGTCACGACTCTGCGTCCTCCAGGTAGAGCGCACTGAGGCGCTTGCGCAGGAGATGCGTGGCGATGCGATCAGCACCGGTTGCCGCCGTGCCGAGCGACGCCGGGGTGTGGGAGCCGGTCAGCATGGCGACGGGCTCGTAGCACCCCGTTGCCAGGAATGGCGCGGCGTAGTCCTGCTTGTAGGTGTACACGCCGCTGGCGGGAAGGTGGTGGTAGAGACGGCGAGACGGTTGGTCGGGGAGGAAGTCGCCGATCACCAGGTGCCCCCCGTCGACGACGAGCCGATCCAGCTCGGCCAGGGTGCGCGTCAGCAGTGCCCGATCCACCCAATGGAGTACGAAGTTGGCGACGACGAGATCGAACTGGTGCTCGAAGGGCACCGCGTCGCCGCTGGCGTGCGCAAGGCGCACCGCGGGGAAGCGCTGTGCGCCGTCGGCGACCGCCGCGGCAGAGGCGTCGACACCCATCGCAACGCAGCCGAAGCGCCGCCGCAACGCCGCCAGGCGGTAACCGTTTGCCGCGCCCATCTCGAAAACGCTTGCCGGCTGCAGAGCATGCGTCTCGACGAGCCGCAGTGGCGCGTCTGCCGCCCAGTCGGCTTCGACGAGTGCGTGGCGGTTGCGCTCGAACCAGCGGTCACCCTCGCCTTCGAGGAAGGCGCGCGCCTGCTGATCGCGCGCGGCGTTCTCACGAACCTCGGTCACGACTCACCTGCACCACCGGCTGCCACTGGCACGCGCGCCGGAGAGACCAGGCCCGCCAGGAATCCCGCGCCCCACGTGAAGTGCAGCACGGGAAAGACGAACGGCAGGATCCTGCGCACGTCCTCCGGCGCCTCCCTGCCGGCGCGGCGCGACACCGCCACGCACGCCGCTGCGTAAAGTCCGGCAGCCGGCACTACAATGCGCCGTCCCCGCGATGTGAACAGCGAGGCGACCGCCGGCACCGCACCGAGAACCATCAGCGGCGGCACCAGATGGTACGGCCGCACCACGCCTGGCGAAATCCGGGCGACGCGCATCTTGCCGCGACCGTAGCGGAAATACTGCCGGGCCAGGCTGCGCCAGCCGGCGCGCGCCCAGTAGCGCGTGGTGATCTCCGGCGAGTAGACGATCCGACCTCCGCTGGAACGGATGCGATGGTTGAGCTCGTAGTCCTCGTGCGGCGGGAAGCGCTCGTCGAAGGGTCCGACCCGCTGCAAGGCCGAGCGGCGGAAGCAGCCGAGGAACACCGTGTCGGTCTCGCGCTGCTCCGTCGCGTAGTGGAACCGCGCCCCACCGATGCCGAGGCGCGAGGACGTGGCCAGCGCCACCGCCGCGGCGACGGGAGTCTCTCCGACAGCGTCCATGCGGCCGCCGACGTTGTCCGCGCCCGTCGAGGCCAGGACCTCGACGCAGCGGCGGAGATGATCGCGCTGCCAGGCCGCATGGCCGTCGAGCCGCGCCACCACCTCGCCGTCGCTGGCGGCGATGGCCAGGTTGAGGCCGGCCGCCTGGGTACGGCCTGGGTTGTCGATAAGCCGCAGGTTGGAATGCTTCGCGGCCAGCTCGCCGACGATGGTGCGGGTGGCGTCGGTCGAGCCGCCGTCGGCGACCACGACCTCGACGCGGTCGGCCGGGTAGTCCTGCTCGAACACCGAGGCGAGGCATTCGCGGATGTGCCGCTCCTCGTCGAGGACGGGGATCACCACCGCGATCGAGGGCGTCCAGTCGCCGCTCAGCGCGCGGCCTTCGCCGATTTGGCCGCGAGCTTCTCGGTCTGCCGCTTCAGTTCGTCGACCGAGCTCTCGATGTTCATCTTGACGAAGGGCTCGGCCGCCTTGGCCAGGATCTTGCCCGCGATGCCACCGCCGAACTCGTACTCCATATCGAAGGTTGCCTCGCAGCCGCTCCCCTTGGCCTTGAAGGCCCACTTGCCCGTCTGCTGGAAGCCGCTCTGCGAGTCCCAGGCGATCACCTTGTTCTCGGTCCACTGCGTGATCAGGACGCTGCTGTCGAGAACCTTGGGGCCGGCCTTCATGGCCACGTCGAAGTGGGAGCCCTTGCCGTGCGTCTGCGACCCGACCGGCTGCCACTTGGTCAGGTCCTTCATGTACTTGGTGGTGTTCGTGTAGTCGTCGACGTAGGCGAAGACGGCGTCGACGGGTGCCTCGATGCTGCGTGTCACCGTGATGTGTCCCATGGCGGACCTCCTTCGTGCCGGCCCATGATGACAAAGCCCGCGGCGACCTGCCAGGGCACCCGTCAGGGACCACTGGAGGCCTCGGCGGGCTGCTCCACGGCGAACAGCTCGGCCACGTGCCCGGAGGCGCTGGCCGTGAGGACCGGGCGGAGGGCGCCGATGCGGCGGATGCAGTCGAGCGTCCAGGGATGGGTCGCGTCCGCGGAGTGCCGCGAGCCCACGAAGACGGCGTCGACCCCGCTCAGGGCCGCGGCGGCCTGCTGGGGCGACTGGCAGGCGTCCTGCAGGGCCACGACCCGGGGGTCGTCCGGGTGGCCCTGCATCCAGGTCTTGGGCAGGTACCGAAGGTCCGGGGTGAGGGCGTTGATCCAGATGCCGGCGTCGTCCTCGCCGTCGGTGAGGACGAGTGACCCGGGTCGCAGCGCGGCAGCCATGCCGTCCATCACGGTGACGTCCGCGGCGGTGGCCTTGCTGTAGGCGGGCACGATGTCGGCATAGGTCTGCGCGTCGCGCATCACCCCCTTCGCCGCGATGACCGCCACCGCGGCGGTGGCCACGGCGACGGCGAGCGCCGAGACGCGCACCCGTCCGGCCTTCGCGGCGGCGCGGCAGATTTCCTCGATTGCCAGCGCGACGAGCAGTGGAACCGCCCAGTACTCCATGTCGCGGAGGCGGTCCTCGACTGCCCAGGGGTAGACGCGCTCCCAGATGCGGCCGAAGCGGTGCGTCACCATCACGTCGACGAGGGCGAGGAAGAAGAAGGCTGCGGCGAACACCGCCCACCGCAGCCGGCGGCGCGCGATGGCGACTGCGGCGCCGGCGAGGACCAGCAGACCGACCAGGATGCCCCCGAGCTCGGTGCTCAGGTAGTGGTCGAACACCCAGCGCACATCAACACCCGACTGCGCGCTGACCACCCGGACCGCCTCGCTGCCGCCCGTCGTGTCGCCGCTCGGCGCCGAGGCTGTGGCCAGGTGCAGCAAGAGGATGACCGCGATCGCGGCACCGGCCGCGGCGGCTGCCGGCGCGAGCAGGCGCCGGACGGACGGCCGCCCTACGCCGATCACCACGCCAAGGACCATGCCGGAACCGACGACCACGGCGGTGATGGCTTCGAGTCCATGGGTGATGAAGATGGCCGCCACGGCAAGGCCGATGAACGCTGCGCAGCGCCGCCCCTTGACGCTGCGCACGACGGCGACGATCAGGGGTGCCACCAGGGTGGCGTCGAGCAACAGCGGGTATTCGCCGAACAGAAACGGCCACTTGGGCATGGCCATGCCGAGGCCGACCAGCGGAGCGATGACGCCGATCCGGCGGGAGTCGGTCGCTTCGATGGCGAGCATGGAGAGCCCCAGCGGCAGCAGCAGCACCGCGACGAGCGCGACGGCGACGAGTGAGTCGTCGACGTGTGACCCGGTCAGCGAGGACACCAGTGCGGCGGTCGCCTCGGCAGCGGTGCGGGGTCGGGTGACGCTGCTGTGCGCCACCGGCTCGGGGACGGGAGGGATGGCGTCACCTGTCTGCACCGTCGCCTGCGCCACGGTGGCGTGCAGCGCGCTGTCGCTGTAGATCGGCAGGGCCTGCCCGTGGAAGCCGGACACGGCCACGGCCACCGAGGCTGCGCCCGCGGCGAGGGCGGCGGCCGGGACGGCCAGGTCGACCCAGGTCGGATGGCGCAGCGGACCCCGACGCCTGTTCCAGACGGCTCCGGCCACAACCGCGACCGCGGCGAGCACGGGCAGAACCGATGCGAGCGAGAAGCGGATGTGCGCGTCGTGGTAGACGGCGCCGACGATCCCGACGATTCCCACCCCAACGCCGGGCGCCGCGGCAAGCCGTTCCCACCAGCGCCAGTCCGACACCAGCGCGCTGGTCAGCAGGTAGCCGGGCACCAGCGCGATCAGCACCGCGGCCGCGACGACTGCAACCATGGCCAGCCCTAGTCGGGCACTCCCACGCTCAGCGCCGCCGGCGCTTCGGCGGTTGCGGGGGCGAGTGCTCGGCGCATGCCGTGACCCCGCACCCAGGCCAGGAAACGCCGGTCGATCGCCCACGGCAGCCGCACGTCCTCGGCGGCGTCGAACGCCACCTCACGTCCCGCAAGCGCCAGCAGCAGCACCGCGGCGGAGAGGAAGTAGTAGTTGAAGAACGCCTGCCGCGCCAGCAGGAACGACACCGTCGAGATGGTCGCGCCGGCGGCGAGCACGTCGCCATACGACCGCGGCCGGTGCAGCACGGTGCCGAGGCAGAGCACGGCGACGACGGTGACGCCGAGCCAGCCGGGCAGCGTCCCGCGCCCGTTCCAGAACAGCATGGTGTTGAGGCTCAGGCTGTCGGGCCGGAAGGGGAAGTCGGCGAGATAGCCGACCACGTCGTGATAGAAGGCGGCCGGTCCGGTGGCGATGGCGAAGGGCGCGATGAAGACCAGCGCGGCCAAGGTCGCCTGCACGGCCTCACGGCGTGCCGTGCGCGACCAGAACAGCAGCGGCAGCATGGCGGGCAGGAAGATCGGCTTGCTGGCGATGCCGAGGGCCAGGCAGAGCACCGCCCAGCGCGGATGCCGCTCGCGCAGCGCGATCCAGCCGGCCAGGCCGGCGACGGCGTAGATGTCGACCCAGGCGCTGCCGATCATGGTCATGGTGAGGGGAAAGGCGATGCACAGGGCCAGGAGGCGCGGTGCGGCCACGGCGGCATCCGGCCGGCGGCGGGCCAGCGACCGCACGGCGGCGAACAGGCCAATGAACAGGACCACCGAGGCTACGCGGATGTCGCCGAACAGCCGGAAGGGTGCCGCCAGGACGGGGATCGCCGGTCCGTAGTCGAAGTGGATCTGCCGGGTGACGAAGCTCAACCCGTGCGGATAGAGCGCCGGGAAGGTCGGCCCGTACGGGTTGTGCGCGTGCAGCACCGCCGACGAGGCGACCTGGACGCCGGTCCACACATCGATCTCGTCCTTGCCCCAGGCCCAGAGAAAGCTCGCACCGACGGCGACGGCGCCGGCGGCGACCGTGAGCAGAGCCAGGCGGGCCACCCGCCGGCGCGCCAGGACTGCCGCGAACACTGTTGTCGTGGCAAAGAAGGCGACCCAGTTGTAGCGGCTCTCGAGGTGGAGCGGCGCATAGAACTGGATGGTCAGCGCCGATGCGCCGACGGCGATCGCCCAGGCCATGCGCCCCGGGCTGCCCACGCGGGCACGGACCGCCAGGCAGCCGAAGACCGCCGAGGCGACGAGGAGCCAGATGCCCAGGGGGCTGTACTCGCCGGCTCGCTGCAGGAGGGCCGCGTCGACACACCAGAGCGAGGCCAGCAGCAGGTCCTCCTGCCTCAGCTCGATCCCGCCCCACACCCGCGACAACCGCATGAATCCATCCTTGCGACGGCCAGGTCGGCCGGGCGCCGACCGACCTCCCCACGACGCGATGAGGGTAGCCGCGGGCGCGGGCCCTGTCAGGCGACTACTCGGATGCGTAGCAGCATCGTGACCCGTTTCGGGCGCCCCGACGGTCGGGGAACCCTCCCGAACGCTCCTAGCTCGGCAGCCGCCGCAGCGCCGAGGCGATGCGCCCCACCGGTCCGCGCCCGTACACGCCGCGCAGCAGCCCCGGTACGAAGCGCGCCTGCCGCGAGCCGTAGGGGAAGTAGTGCGGCCGCGGCATGCGCCCGCTGTCGGCGCCGACCATCTTGACGTGCACGCACTCGTAGACGCCGTGCTTGCTGTGGGTGCGGCCGAAC
>Ga0207699_10000069_pt1 | contig 82161 bp, 68 predicted proteins | sample LARL51metaG_FD_184344 | JGI IMG/M metagenome (GOLD analysis project Ga0207699, IMG submission 184344) | Corn, switchgrass and miscanthus rhizosphere microbial communities from Kellogg Biological Station, Michigan, USA - LAR L5-1 metaG... | ecosystem: Host-associated > Plants > Roots >...
GGTGTGGGGGCGGGGGGACGAGGGGTCCGCCTTGGAGGGGGGCGAGGCACACCCCTGCGGCGGTGGAGGCGCCGGGGGGATATGATCGAGAGGATGGTCCGGGCCTTATGACCGATTCTCTCCACTCCGTCACCCCGCACGAGCTGGCCCTGTTCTCCGAGCGCATCGGGCGCAGCCTGGCGGAGCGGCCGCTCGAGATGGGAGCGGAGGAGCACCGCGAACGGGTCGCGGGCATGCTGCGGGAGGTCGGTGGGGCGACCTTCTACCAGCTGCTGTCGGTGGGGCCGGCCGCCTCGCCGGAGCAGGTCCACGAGGGCTACGAGCGGGTGGCCCGCCTGGTCCATCCGTCGCACGCTCCTGCCCTGGGGCTGGAAGGGCGGGAGGGAGTGCTCGAGGTGCTGTTCGAGCGCGCCACCGCCGCCTACGTCACCCTGAGCCACCCCGGCAAGCGCCGCGACTACGACCGGGAGATCGGGCCGGCCGGCTGGCCCGAGGGCGGCACCGGCAAGAGCCGGGCCGAGGAGAACCGCGATCGCGCCCGCGGCTACTTCAACCGCGCCACCACCTTCGCCGCCAGGGAGGAGTTCCACTTCGCCATCGAGCTGCTGCGCGAGGCGGTCCGCATCGACCCCCAGGCGAAGTACTTCGTGCTGCTCGGCGACCTGCAGGCGCGCAACCGGAACTGGCTGCGGCACGCCACGGAGAGCTACGCGCGGGCGCTCGAGATCGGCGGTCCCGATCCGCAGGTCGAGGAGGCGCTGGTGCGGGTCCGCCAGCGCATCTCGGACATCGCCGCGGGTCGCGTACCGAAGGAAGAGGGGGGCTTCACGGGAGATGGCGCCAGGTCCGGCCCTTCGCCGGCGACCCAGGCGGCCGAGGAGGCCACGCGGCAGCCGCCGAGCTCGCTCGGCCCGCTGGGCCGATCCGGGTTTCTGCGCTACGAGATCGAGGCCGACGGTTCCCCCGCCACGCCCCCCGAAGACCTGCCGCCGGACGAGCGGTAGGGCACGGCCGCGGTACGCGGTACAATGGCGTTGCCGGAGAGGTTCATGCGGTCGCCGCGCCGGCTTCGGCCGGCGGGGAGGAAAGTCCGAGCTCCGACGGGCAGCATGCTCGCTAACGGCGAGGCGTGGTGACGCGACGGAAAGTGCAACAGAGAGCAGACCGCCCGGCCTTCGGGTCGGGTAAGGGTGAAACGGTGCGGTAAGAGCGCACCGCTCCGCCGGCGACGGCGGAGGCACGGCAAACCCCATGCGGAGCAAGACCAAATAGGGGAGCGGAACGCGGGCCGCCCGTCCCGCCCACGTTCGGCCTGGCCGGACGTGGCCGCTTCCGGGTAGGTTGCTCGAGGCCGGCGGCAACGCCGGTCCTAGAGGAATGACCGCTGGCCGGCGCCTCGGCGCCGGCGAGACAGAACTCGGCTTACGGACCTCTCCGGCACTTGTCCTCTCCCATCTCGCAGCCCGCGGCGCGCCTGCCGCCGCCCGCCGGTCCGGGCGACCGGGTCGGCGTCGCGGCCCTCTCGGGGCCGGTCGACCCGGAGCGGCTCGAACGCGGCCTGGCGGCGCTGCGCGGCCTGGGCTTCGAGCCGGTGCTGGCCGACAACGCGGCATCGCGCGAGGGTCTGTTCGCGGGCGGCGACGCCGCCCGCCTCGCCGCCTTCCATCGCCTGGCCGCCGATCCGGACCTGCCGGCCATCCTGTTCACCCGCGGCGGCCACGGCGTGCTGCGCGTGCTGCCGGGGATCGACTGGGAGCTGCTGCGCCGGCGCCCGCGTGCCTACCTCGGCTACTCCGACCTGACGCCCTTCCTGCTGGCGGTGGTGCGGCGGCTGGGCCTGGTCGCGTTCCACGGACCGCTGGTCGGGGGGGAGTTGGCGCGCGGCCTGACCGGCGGCGAGCGGGAGTCGCTGCTCGGGGCGCTCGGCGGGCGCTACCCGGCCGCGGTGCCGCTGGCCGGCTGGCTGCGCGCCGGCGCCGCGGCGGGTCCGCTGCTCGGCGGCTGCCTGAGCCTGTTGACGGCGACGCTGGGCACCCCCTGGTTCCCGGAGCTGAGCGGCGCGGTGCTGTTCGTCGAGGACGTCAACGAGCCGCTGTACCGCATCGACCGGATGTTGACCCACCTTGCCCTGTCAGGTAATCTCGATCGTCTGGGCGGGATGATCCTCGGCCATCTCGATGCCCCCGTTGAGAGCACCACCGGCACCTCGAGCACTGCAGGCGCTGCCGGGGGACATCCCGAGAGTCCTGCCGGCGGCGACGCGAGACGAGCGGGGGTGGAGTTGATCGCGGACGGTCTCCGCAGCTTCGAGTGGCCCCTCGCCTGGGGTCTCGATTCCGGGCATCGGCCTCCCAACCTGACGCTCCCCCTCGGCATGTCCGTGCGCCTTGGCCCCGTCGATGGGGCCAGCTCCGGCGGCACCGGCATCGCGCAGCTCCTGCTCGCCTAGGACCATGAACAATCCCGTCTTCAAGACCACCGGCAACAACCCGCCGCGCAAGAGCCACGCCGCGCAGGCCGTGGACTACGGCGCCGGCGAGATCATCTTCCATGAAGGCGACCTCGGCACCGAGATGTACATCATCAGCGAGGGCAAGGTGGAGATCCTCAACCGCCTGGGGGAGGACGACCGGGTGCTCGCGGTGCTCGAGAAGGGAGACTTCTTCGGCGAGATGTCGGTGCTCGAGGACCTGCCGCGGGCGGCCACGGCGCGGGCGCTGACCGATGCCCGCCTGCTCCAGATCAACGGCTCGACCTTCGACCAGATGCTGCAGGGCAACCCCGAGATCGCGGTGCGCATGATGCGCAAGCTGTCGCGGCGCCTGCGCGAGACCGACGAGCTGCTGAAGACGTCGTTCGGCAGCCGGGTGTCGCCGATCTCGGGCGAAATCCCGAGCCAGGCGCCGCAGCGCGTCGCCGAAGGGCCGGAGAAGCTGGTGCATCTCGCCTCGGGCATGGAGTTCCCGCTCGCGCTGGGCCCGGAGACCACCCTCGGCCGGCGCGATCCGGTCACCGGCATCTTTCCCGACGTCGACCTGACCCCGGTCGACAGCCAGCGCTCGGTGTCGCGGCGCCACGCCAAGATCTATCGGCGGGGGCCGAAGTTCTTCCTCTCCGAGGAGATCGGCACCATGAACGCCACCTTCCTCAACGGCGCCAGGCTCGAGACCGGCGTGCCGGGCGAGATCCTGCCCGGGGCCGAGGTGCGCTGCGGCGTCGTCGCGCTGCGGTTCGAGGTCCCCTGAGCCGGCCGCTTCGCGTGCTGCTGGTGGCGAACACCCTGCCGCCGCGCGACGTGTCCGGGGTCGGAGAACAGGTGCTACAGTTGGCCGCCGGCCTGCGGCAGGAGGGCGCCGAGGTGGAGATCCTGGGGCGCGGGCCGGGCGGGGTCGCCGGCCCGAAGGCGCTCTTTCCGCTCCTGGCGGTGCCTGCCGTGTGGCGGGCGCTGCGCCGCTTTCGCCCTGACGTGGTGCAAGTCCACGAGTCGGACGGTGGCCTGGCCGCGCTGCTGGTGGCCTGGCTGGCGCCGAGCCTCGAGCCGCGGCCGCGGCTCGCGGCGTTGCTGCAGGTGAGCTACCGCGAGGAGCGGCGGGCGGTGCGGCCGCTGCGCCGGGGAAACCGGGTGCTGGCGCGGCCCTCGGCGGTCGAGATGCGGTTCCGCCGCTTCAAGGCGCCGCTGCAGATCGCGCTCGGCTGGCTGACGGCGCGGGCGGCCGACCGGGTGCTGGCGCCGAGCGCCGCCACCGCCGCCGAGCTGCGGCGAGACTACCGGGTCGGCGAGGTGGCGGTGGTGCCGAACGCGATGGGGGAGGCGGCGGCGGAGGGTCCCACGGCGGATGGGGCGAGCGGGGAGGGTGGGGAGGGCGCCGGCGGCTACCTGCTGGTGGTCGGCAGGCTGCGCATCCGCAAGGGCGTGGACGTGCTGCTGGAAGCGATGCCCGAGCTGCTGCGGCGCCATCCCGGGACGCGGCTGCGGATCGCCGGCGACGGCGAGCACCGCGCGGCGCTCGAGCGCGCGGCCGCGGCGCTCGGGCTCGGCGACGCGGTGAGCTTCCTCGGCAGGGCCGATGCGGTGCGGGTGCGCCGGCTGCTGCGGGGCGCGGTGGCGCTGGTGGTACCCTCCATCTACGAGGGCATGCCGCTGGTCGTCCTGGAAGCGATGGAGGCGTCGGTGCCGGTCGTCGCCAGCCGCGTCTCCGGCATCCCCGAGGTGGTGGAGGACGGCCGCACCGGCTGGCTGGTGCCGCCGGAGGAGCCCGCGAGCCTGGCGGCGGCGCTGGCGGCGGCGCTCGACGATCCGGCCGCGGCGGCGGATCGCGGCGCGGCCGGCCGCCGGCGGCTGGCGGAGCGCTTCCGCCCGGCGCATGCGGCGCGGCGCTGGCGCGGGGCGGTGCTGGGCGGCGGCGAGGCCGGGGCCGAGACAGCCGGCGAACGGGAGACGAGGACTTCGCGATGAAGATGGGACGCGCCTTGCTGGTGCTGGGGCTGCTGGGGACGGCCGGCTTGCTGGCCACGGCGGCGCTCGGCTACGGCTTGAGCGGGATCGCGGACGTGGAGGTGCGCCGGCACGTGCTGCTGGGCCTGGCGGCCGCCCTGGTGCTGGTCTTCTCGCACACCTGGATCGTGCTGTACATGCTGGCGACCGGCAAGGTGATCTCGCGGGTGGTGCGCGAGCGCGGCTACCCCGAGGAGCTGCTCGAGAGCGCGCGGCGGCTGCGGCTGCGGGTCATTCCCTGGCTGCTGGCGGCGCTCGGCGCGGTCCTCGCCACCTTCCTCACCGGCGGGGCGGTCCTCGCGGGCTCCACGCCGGCGATCGTCCACCAGCTGCTGTTCTACCTCGCGCTCGTCCTCCAGGGCGCCGTCATGCTGGCCGAGCGGCGGGTGCTCGCCGAGCACGAGCGCCTCGCCGCCGACCTCGGCCGGCGCATGCAGGCCGATGCGGCCTGAGGGTGCGCGGGCGCCCCGGCAGGCGACGGGCCTGGTGGCGGTGGTGCTGGTCAACTGGAACGGCGCGGCGGACACGCTTGCGACCCTCGCGTCGCTCGACCGGTGCGCGGCCGGGGCGTCGAGCTTGCGGCCGATCGTGGTCGACAACGGCTCGACCGACGATTCGGCGGCGCGGCTGCGGCGCGAGCGGCCGGACGTCGAGCTGATCGAGAGCGGCGCCAATCTCGGCTTCGCCGGCGGCAACGAGGTGGGCATCCGCCGCGCGCTCGCCGACCCCGAGGTCGCCTGGGTGCTGCTGCTCAACACCGACGTCGAGGTGGACGCCGGCTTCCTGGCGCCGCTGCTCGGCGCCTGCGCCGATCCGGGGGTGGGGGCGGCCGGCCCGAAGATCTTCTACTTCGATCCGCCCGACCGGTTGTGGGCGGCGGGCGGGCGGTTGCGCATCCGCGAGACGGTGACCGAGGAGTTCGGGCGCGGCCAGCCGGACGGGCCGCGGTTCAGCCGGCCGGCCGACGTGACCTATCTCACCACCTGCTGCCTGCTCGTGCCGCGCGACGCGCTGGAACGGGTCGGACCGCTCGACCCGGCCTACTTCATCAACGTCGACGACGCCGACTGGTGCCGGCGGGCGCTCGACGCCGGCTACCGGCTGCGCTACGTGCCGGAGAGCCGCGTCTGGCACAAGGTGGCGGCTTCGAGCGGCGGCGCCTACACTCCCGGCAAGACCTTCCACACCGCGCGCAGCAACGCGGTCTACGTGCGCCGCCACGCCGGGCCGGCCGGGCTGGCCGGCTTCCTCGCCGCCAACCTGGTGGCGCTGCCGGTCGCCTGGCTGCGCGAGCTGGCGCGCGGCAACGCCCGCGCCGTCGCCGCCAAGGCGCGCGGGCTGCTGCGCGGCCTGCGCGACCCGCTGCCGGAGCCGCCGTCCGTGTCCGTGTCCAGCCACCCGCTGCCCGGGGCGCCGTCCGCGGCGCGCGGCGGGACGGCGGGCCGGAGCTGAGCGCGGTCGCCCGCGAGCGCCGGTCTGCCAACTTCGACCCTGCAGGGATGCCGAGGAGGAACCGGGAGCGATGGGCACCACCCTGATCTTCACCGCCGTCGTCCAGGTCCTCCTGGTGCTGCTGTCGATCTCCGCCCACGAGGCGTCCCATGCCTGGGTGGCCGACCGCTGCGGCGACTCGACGGCGCGGCTGCTCGGCAGGGTGTCGCTCAACCCGCTGCGCCACCTCGATCCCTTCGGCTCGCTGCTGCTGCCGGCGCTGCTGGCGGGGCTGCCGCTGCTGGGCCCGATGCTGCAGGTGCCGGTCTTCGGCTGGGGGCGGCCGCCGCTGGTGCTGGCCAGGAACCTGCGGCGGCCCTACTGGAACTCGCTGATGGTGAGCGCCGCCGGGCCGGCGGCGAACCTGCTGCTGGCGGGGCTGGCGACGATCGCCGTGGGCTGCGCCGCCGCGGCGATCGGCGCCGACGCGCGCAAGGCGGCGCTCGCCACCCTGCTGTACCAGATCGACGACGGCACCGGCCGGCTGGTTGGCTTCCCGTTGATGTTCACGCTGGTGCGCCTGGCCACCATCAACGCCTTCCTGGCGGTGTTCAACCTGCTGCCGCTGCCGCCGCTGGACGGCGGCCAGATCGCGTTGCAGACGCTGCCGGTGGACTGGGCCGAGAAGCTTGCCGGCCTGCGCCCTTATGGCCTTATGATCGGCATGGCCCTCGCCATGCTCCCGGTGGTGCCGCTGCTGGTGCTGCCCTTTCATTTCATCCTGCTGCTGGTGATCAACTAGTGGCCGAACCCGTGACACTGGTGATTCGCATGAACCGCACCGCCTGTCCGTACCCGAGCAGCTACCAGGGCATTTTCCCGGGGGAAGTAGCGAGGGAGGCGCCGTGAGCGAGGAGAAGCAGGTCGTCCTGTCGGGGATGCGCTCGACGGGCAAGATCCACCTGGGGAACTACTTCGGAGCGCTCAAGAACTGGGTGGAGCTGCAGGACACCTATCGCTGCTACTACATGGCGGCGGACCTGCACGCGCTCACCAGCGACTACGCCGACACCTCGCAGGTGGCCGAGAGCACGGTCGAGATGGTGACCGACTGGATCGCCGCCGGGCTGGACCCCGAGCGGTCGGTGATCTTCGTGCAGTCGCTGGTGCCGGAGCACGCCGAGCTGCACCTGCTGCTGTCGATGATCACGCCGCTCGGCTGGCTCGAGCGCGTGCCGACCTACAAGGAGCAGATCGCGCAGATCGAGAACCGCGACCTGGCGACCTACGGCTTCCTCGGCTACCCGGTGCTGCAGACGGTCGACATCGTGATCTATCGCGCGCACTTCGTGCCGGTGGGGGAGGACCAGGCGAGCCATCTGGAGATGGCCCGCGAGCTGGTGCGCCGCTTCCACCATTTCTACGGCGAGCTGTTCCCCGAGCCGCAGATCCTGCTGACGCCGACGCCGAAGGTGCCGGGGATCGACGGCCGCAAGATGTCGAAGTCGTACGGCAACGCGATCAACCTCGCCGATCCGCCGGAGGTCATCCGCCAGAAATGCATGCAGATGTTCACCGATCCCCAGCGCCTGCGGCGCAGCGACCCGGGGCGACCCGAGGTGTGCAACCTCTACGACTTCCACCGGCTGCTGTCGCCGCCCGAGGAGCAGGAGCGCGTGGCGCGGCTGTGCCGCGCGGCGGAGATCGGCTGCGTCGACGACAAGAAGCTGATCGCGCAGCGGATCATCGACTTCCTCGAGCCGATCCGGCAGCGGCGCGAGGAGCTGGCGCGCGACCGCGACACGGTGCTCGACGTCCTGGCGGACGGGACGCGCCGGGCGCGCGAGCGGGCGCGGGAGACGATGGAGCGGGTGCGCACGGCGATGAAGATGGACTACTGGCCCGCGTCGCGGGCGGCGCGAGCGGAGCGGACGCACCCGTCGCGGACGCCGGGGGCGAAGGGTCCTGGGGCGCCGGCGGCGCCGGAAGGCGAGGTCCCGGCATGACGAGCGGCGAGGACGGGTTGGACCTCGCGGGCCTGCCGGGCGGCGACGGCGGCGACGGCGGCAACGGCGGCGACGACGCCGGCGAGCTGCTCCCCGCGGCGTGGCGCGTGCAGCTGCCGGTGTTCGAGGGGCCGCTCGACCTGCTGCTGCACCTGATCAAGATCAACCGCGTCGAGATCACCGACATCCCGGTGGCGACCATCTGCGATCAGTTCCACGCCTACCTGCAGCTGATGGAGCAGCTCAATCTCGACATCGCCGGCGAGTACATCTACGAGGCGGCGCTGCTCATCCATCTCAAGTCCAAGATGCTGCTGCCGCGGCCGGCGGGGCGCGAGGGCGAGCCCGAGGAGGACCCGCGGCAGGACCTGGTCGAGCGGCTGCTCGAGTACCGGCGGCTGAAGGAGGTCGCGCAGTCGCTGGCCGAGGTGGACCGCTTGCGCGTCGGCGTGTGGAAGCGGCAGCCGCAGCCGCTGCCCGCATTGCCCGCCGGCGAGGAGGAGACGGTCGAGCTCGGTGAGGTGTCGCTCTTCGACCTGCTGTCGGCGCTCAAGCAGGCGTTGCAGCGCTACGACCGTGAGCACCCGCCGCCGCTGCTGGTCAACGCCGACGCCTACTCGGTGCGCGACCAGTTCGACCGCCTGCTCGGGTCCCTCGACGCCGGCCGGCCGTTCGACCTGCTGGCCGACCTGCGCGGGCTCTCCTGCCGGGCCGAGGCGATCGCTGCCTTCCTGGCGGTGCTCGAGATGGCGCGTCTCAACCTGATCCGGCTCCACCAGACCGAGAGCGGCGAGATCCTGGTCTACCGCACGACCCGCGAGCTCGGCGCCGAGGAGCGGGAGGCGATCGGGGCATGACCGAGCGCGCCGAGATGGAGGCGGCGATCGAGGCGATCCTGTTCGTCGCGTCGGAACCGGTGCCGCGCACGCGGCTGATCGAGCTGTTCGACGAGGACGAGCGCGAACAGGCGGCGGCGGCGCTGGCCGCGGTGCTGGAGCGCTACGGCGGCGGCGAGGCGCGCGGCGTGATGGTCGAGGACGTGGCGGGCGGCGTGCGCCTGGTGACGCGGCCGGAGATGGGGGTCTGGCTGCGGCGCTTCTTCGAGGTCGCGAGCGGCAGCAAGCTGTCGATGGCGGCGCTCGAGACGCTGGCGATCGTCGCCTACCGCCAGCCGATCACCGGCCCGGAGATCCAGGAGCTGCGGAGCGTCAATCCGGTGGGGGTGTTGAAGACGCTGCTCGAGAAGCGGCTGGTGCGCATCTCGGGACGCAAGGAGGTGGTGGGCAAGCCGTTCCTCTACGCGACCACGCGCGAGTTCCTGGTGCACTTCGGCCTCAACAGCCTGCGCGACCTGCCGCCGCTCGAGGAGTTCGAGGAGACCTTCGGCGCGGGACTACCAGCGGCGCCGGCCGTCCCGGCGGCCGGCGCTTCCCCGATGGCCTCGGCGAGCCTGGCGAGCCGGGCGATCGACTCCGAGGCCGGAGACGGCGTTCTGCTCGAGGAGGAGGACGACGCGGAAGAGCGCTTCCTGCGCGAAGCGGCGGAGCTCGACGAACGCGGGCTGCCCGCAGACTCGGAGGATCGGGAGGGTGGCGAAGCCGCCGGGGAGGCGGAGGAGATCGCGAGCGCGCCGCCCGCGGCCGAGTGGGAGCCGGCGGCGGACGACGAGGAGGCGGTCGGCGAGGAGGAAACGGCGGCGGCCGCGACCGAGGTGGAACGGTGAGCGTGCGGCGGGAGCATCGTTGCCGGCCGGCGGCCAGGGTCTCGCCATGAGCGAGGAGCGGCTGCAGAAGATCCTGGCGCGGGCGGGCGTCGCCTCGCGGCGCAAGGCGGAGGAGCTGATTCGCGAGGGGCGGGTGACGGTCAACGGCCAGCCGGCCGCGATCGGCGACAAGGCGGACCTCGAACGCGACTCGGTCAAGCTCGACGAGCGGCGCATCCAGGCGCCGGCCGTGCACCGCTACCTGCTGCTGAACAAGCCGCGCGGCGTGATGTCGACCGTCTCCGACCCGGCGGGGCGGCCGACGGTGATCGACCTGGTGCCGCCGGCGCTGCGCCGGGCGCTGGTGCCGGTCGGGCGCCTCGACTTCCAGACCGAGGGGCTGCTGCTGCTCACCGACGACGGCGACCTGGCGCAGCACGTCGCCCATCCCAGCTTCGGCTGCTGGAAGACCTACGAGGTCAAGGTGAGGGGCCGGCCGGACGACGAGCAGATCGAGCGGCTGCGCTCCGGCATCGTGCTGGAAGGCAGGCGCACGGCGCCCTGCCGCATCGCCGCCCTGCCGAGGTCACCCCGGTCGCCCCGATCGCCACGGTCGTCGAGAGCCGCCAAGACGGCCCGGGCGGCGGCGCTCCGGGCGGGCGATGGAGGGGGCGGCGGCCGCCGGAATCCCCGGCGGGTGCCCGAGGTCGACAGCTCCTCCTGGTGGTCGGTCGAGGTGGGCGAGGGGCGGACCCGCCAGATCCGCGAGATGTTCCAGCGCATCGGCCATCCGGTGCAGAAGCTGCGCCGCATCGCCATCGGGCCGGTCTCCGATCCGGACATCCCGGTGGGATCCCTGCGCGAGCTGAGCGAGCGGGAGGTGGCGGCGCTGCGGCGGGCCGGGCCGCCGGTCCCGCGCGCTTCGGCGGTGGGAGGCAGCGAGGAGAAGCGGGCGGGCAAGGCCCGCGCGCCGCGGTCCGGCGATGCCGGCTCGGCGCGGCAGGCGCCCGACCGGGCCGTGCCTCCGGTTCCGCGGCATCCTCCCGGCAGCCGGGCCGTGCCTTCGGTTCCGCGGCGTACCCCCGGCGGCCGGACCGCCTCCGCGAGCCTGCGGCGCCCTCCCGGCGGCCGCGCGGCGCCCAAGTCGCGCCCTGCTGCCGGTGGCCGCGCCGCGTCCCCCGGCCCGCGCCGTCCTGCCGCCGGGCGGCCCGCGTCCGCCGCCGGTCCCGGGCGTCGGAGCGGGCCGCGCCGCGGCTCTCCGGCCGGCCGCCGCGGCGGGCCCGGCAGGCCTGGCGGCGGCGGGTCACGGCCGCGGCGCGGGCGCGGATAGCTCGTGGCGGCTCCGGCGGCGCCCATCGTGGTGGCGATCGACGGGCCCTCGGGGGTGGGCAAGAGCACGGCCGCGCGCCGCCTGGCGTTGCGCCTGGGAGTGCCGTTCCTCGACACGGGCGCGATGTACCGCGCGATCGCCCTGCGGGTGCTCGAGGGCGGCACCGACCCGGGGGACCGCGACGCCGTCGAGGCCATCGCGGCCAAGACCGGCGTCTCCCTGCGCGCGCGTCCCGACGGCAGCTTCGAGGTGCTGCTCGACGGCGAGCCGGTCGAGCCGCGGATCCGCACCCCGGAGGTCGGCGAGGCAACCTCCACGATCGCCGCCTACCCGGGGGTGCGACGGCGCATGGTCGAGCTGCAGCGCGACGCGGCAAGCCACTGCGGCGGCGTCGTCGAAGGGCGCGACATCGGCACCCGCGTGTTCCCCGAGACCCCGCACAAGTTCTTCCTCGACGCGCGCTCCGAGGTGCGCTTCCGGCGCCGGCACGACGAGCTCGCCGCCGCCGGCCGCGAGGTGACCATCGACCAGGTGCGCGACGAGATCACCCGCCGCGACCGCCGCGACACCACCCGCGCCGACTCGCCGCTCAGCCGCGACCCCTCCTACACCTACATCGACACCTCGGACCTCGGCATCGACGAGGTGGTGGAGCGCATGGCCCAGGCCGTCGCGCAGCGCTCAGCCGGCCGCTCGCGTTCTGACGATGGGTCTTGACGAGATGCCGACAGCGTGACCGCGTCCGCTCCGGTGTTGCTCTCTTGTGAAGCGGTCAGCAAGGCCTACGGCGCCCTGCCCCTGTTTACGGAGTTGTCCCTCGGGTTGCGCCGGGGCGACCGCGTGGGCCTGATCGGTCCCAACGGCTCCGGCAAGTCGACGCTGCTGCGGATTCTCGCCGGCATCGAGGAGCCGGATCGCGGCAGCCGCACGGTGCGGCGGCTGGTGCGCGTCGGCTACGTGGCGCAGGACCCGGTGCTGCCCGACGACCGCTCGGTGGAGGCGGTGCTCCGGGAAGGGCTGGTCGCCGCCGGCGAGGCCGCGGGGACGGGGGAGGCGGCCGGAGTTGGCGTCTTCGAGCTCGAAGGCCGGATCGGCGCCGTCATGGGGCGGGCCGGCTTCGACGATCCGTCGCAACTCGTCGCCGGCCTCTCCGGCGGCTGGCGCAAGCGCCTGGCGATCGTGCGCGAGCTGGTCCACGAGCCCGACGTCCTGTTGCTCGACGAGCCCACCAACCACCTGGATCTGGACGGGATCCTGTGGCTCGAAGGGGTGCTCGACTCGGCGCCCCTCGCCTACCTGGCGGTCAGCCACGACCGCAGCTTCCTCGAGCATGTCGCCTCCCGCATGCTGGAGCTGAACCGCGCGTACCCGCACGGCCTGTTCGAGGCCGACGGCAGCTACAGCGACTTCCTGGTCAAGCGCGACGAGGTGCTCGGCAACCAGGCCGAGTACCAGGCGACGCTGGCCAACAAGGTCCGCCGCGAGGTGGAATGGCTGCGGCAGGGCGCCAAGGCCCGAACCACCAAGTCCAGGGCGCGCATCGCGGCGGCCGGGCGCCTGATCGGGGAGCTCGCGGAGGTGAAAGCGAGGACGCTCGAGCGCACCGCCGGTCTCGAGCTCACGGCCTCCGGACGGAAGACCCGCAGGCTGCTGACGGCCAGCGGCCTGGTCAAGGAGCTGGGCGGGCGCCGCATCCTCGACGGCGTCAGCCTGGCGCTCGGGCCCGGCCAGCGGCTCGGGTTGCTGGGGCCGAACGGCAGCGGCAAGACGACGCTTCTCGGCCTGCTCGCGGGCACGCTCGCGCCGGACGCGGGAGAGATCGAGCGCGCGGCTGCCCTGCGCGTGGTCCGTTTCGAGCAGGACCGCGGCTCGCTCGACCCGGCCGTGAGCTTGCGGCGCGCCCTGGCGCCCGCGGGCGACGCGGTGGTCTTCGGCGACCGCTCGCTGCACGTGGCGGCGTGGGCGCGGCGGTTCCTCTTCAGCGCCGAGCAGCTCGACACCCCGGTGGGCCGCTTTTCCGGGGGCGAGCAGGCGCGCATCCTGATCGCCCGCCTGATGCTGCAGCCTGCCGACCTGCTGCTCCTCGACGAGCCGACGAACGATCTCGACATCCCCACGCTCGAGGTGCTGGAGGAGAGCCTGGTGGATTTCCCGGGGGCCCTCGTCCTGGTCACTCACGATCGCCTCCTCCTCGACCAGGTCGCGACCCACGTGCTCGCCCTCGACGGCGCCGGCCACGCCACGCCCTACGCCGACTACGCGCAGTGGGAGGCGGCGCGGAAGACGGGCGCGAGGCGCCAGCCCGCCAGGTCCATGGCGGCCGTAACGCTTGCGGCCTCGAGCGCCGCGCGTTCCGGCGGCGCTCCGGCGATCGCGGGCGGCGCCGTCCCGGGAAGCGCCCCGGCGGCCCGGCGCCTCTCCTATCGCGAGCGCCGCGAGTGGGAAGAGATGGAGGGCCGGATCCTCGCGGCCGAGGAGTCGCTGGCAGAAGAGCAGCGGGCCGTGGCGGACCCCGTCGTCGCCACCGACGCCTCGGCTCTTGCCGAGCGCTGGCAACGGTTGGAGGCAGCGCGGGCGGAGGTGGAGCGCCTGTACGCCCGCTGGGCGGAGCTGGAGGGCAAGCTCGGACGGGCGATCCAGTGACCCCGGCTACGGCTCGGCCCATGGCCGTGCGGCCCCACGACGCGGCGCCCTGCCGCCGTCCGGGATCGGCGATGCGCGTGGTATGGTGGATGCCCCGTTTCGAGGGCTTTTCGCAGGGATCGGCAGGGAGGGTAAGCGTACACATGACACGGCGCAGTGGCGCAGGGAGAGGGGTGCCGGCGGGCGGATGGGTGCTGCTCGCGGCCCTGACCCTGGTCATGCCATCGCCGGCTGCGGCGGCGGAGCGCGGCTCGGGGAGCTCGGCCAGAGGGGCCGACGCGGACGCGGCCGAGGCGGTGGACCCTGGCGTTGCCGCGGCGGCGGCTTGGACCGAGCACGTGCGGACGCCGCCGGCGGAGCCGGTGCTGCCGGTGGCGGCGGGGCCGGTGTCGCCGGCGCACAAGTACTTCAGCGACGTCGAGCTGGTGGATCAGGACGGGCGGAAGCGCCGGCTCTACAGCGATCTGCTGCGGGGCAAGATCGTGGTGGTCGCGGCGTTCTTCACGTCCTGCACCAGCTCTTGCCCGGTCCTGGCCGAGAGGATGGCCGCCTTCCAAGAACGGATCGGCGACCGGCTGGGCCGGGACGTCTACCTCCTCTCGTTCACGGTCGATCCGCGGACCGACACGCCCGTCCGGCTGAAGCAGTATGCCGAGCGCGTCGGCGCCCGCCCCGGGTGGTTCTTCCTCACCGGCAGCAAGACGAACCTCGACTGGGCGCTGTACAAGCTCGGGGCCTACACCGGGCCGGCGGAGGCCCACTCGAACCTGCTGATCCTCGGCAACGAGCCGGCGGGGGAGTGGAAGAAGGTCTTCGGCCTGGCGCCGGCGGAAGACCTCTTCCGCTCGCTGGACGCGGTGCTGCGCGGCCGCGGCTGAGCTGCGCATGGTCCAACCAACTCACCGCTCAGACATGAGGGTGCACGAAGTTCTCCGCCGCCATCCACTGACGGCGGAGATCTTCATCCTGCATGGCTGCCCGAACATGCGCCAAGGCTTCTTTGCCGTCATGGCGCGAATCATGAAAGTGCGGTGGGCGGCGCGCTTGCACGGGATCCCGTGCGATGGCCTGGTGGCAGACCTCAACGCCGCGGTCGTTGAGCCCGGCGCACCTTCGCCGTCGGCGGCGAAGCCGCGATAGGCCGGTCCACAACCAATACCGCAGATCAGTGCTTCTTGGCGTTGCGCGGATCGTCCGCGGGGTTGAGGTAGTTGATCTGCCAGGGACCGATGCCATGGAGCTGGATCACCGTCGCGACCTTGGCATAGGCGAAATGGTGCATCCCCGGCGCCAGGAACGCGAAGGTGCCGGCCGGGAGCTTGTTGCCCTTCTTCTCGTCGAAGGTGTCGCCCAAGCCCACGTAGAACGTGCCGGAGACGACCGTCACGTGCTCGGGCGCCGGGTGCGAATGAGGCGGGATCCGGTAGCCCGCGGGCATCCAGAGGCGCATGGTGAAGGGACCTTCCTTGGTGGGGTCGCCCTCCAGCACCGCCAGCTTGGCGCCCGCCGGTAGCATGTTGGGCGCCGCGGCCCACTGGATCGCGTCGGGGGTGAAGATGCCGTGGTCGGCGGGCTTGGTCTCCGCGGCGCGCGAAGGTGCCGCGAGCAGTGCCGCGGCGGCGAGGAACGGAAGCAGCTGTCGAATCTTCATGGTTCTCCTCCTCCCAGAGGTGGGACGTTCAAACTGAAGGCCGGGGCGCCGCGGCACTGCGTCGACGCCACCGATCGTCTGCGGCAAGCGGGCCGACATCGCGCTCCTGCCCATTGTCGGCCCCTCCCTCGAGACCCGCACCAGCGTCAGCCGGGCAGCGTGCAGGCCTCCGGCTCCGCCTCGTCCGGCCGGAGACCCTTGCTCGCCCGGAAGGTGATGCCGAGTGTCCCGAACTTGGCGGCGCTCGAATGCTGCGGCGCCCCGGCGTAGACGTCGAGGCGGGAGAGGATCGCAAAGCCGGCGAACCCCGCCCGGCGAAGAGTGGCGGCGAGCTCTGCCTCCGGCAGAGCGCCGGCAATTCAGCCGGTCCAGAGATCGATCTTGCGCTTCGCGGACTCGGGCACCGGAGTCTCGACCAGCAGGTCGCCGATCTGCAACCGGCCGCCAGGCCGCAGCACGCGGGCCAGCTCGGCGAACGCCGCCGGCTTGTCGGGGGCGAGGTTGAGCACCCCGTTGGAGATGACCACGTCGGCCCAGCCATCCGCTACCGGCAGCTCCTCGGTGTAGCCCTCGCGCAGCTCCATGTTGGCGGCGCCGGCCGTCGCGGCGGCCGCCCGCGCGCGATCGATCATCGCCGGCGTCATGTCGACGCCGATCACCTTGCCGCCCGCACCCACCATGCGCGCCGCGATCAGGGTGTCGAGGCCGGCGCCGCAGCCGACGTCCACCACCCTCTCGCCGGCCGCGAGCTCGCCCGCCAGGAAGGGGTTGCCGGTGCCGGCGAAGGAGGCGAGGGCCGCCTCCGGGATACCGGCGAGCCAGCGCTCCTCGTAGCCCAGGAGCGCCGCCAGCGGGCGGCCAGTGTGGAAGTGAAAGCCATGCGTCGGGTCGGCCGCCACCATCGCGTATTCCTCGCGAATGGCGGCCCGCAGCTGGTCGCGGTCGACGGTGGCGGTCAGAGGCTCGGTCATGACGTACTCCTGGGGACACCTCGGTCCCGGAAATCGCCCCTCGAGATCAGGTGCCGCCCCCTGCAGCTCGGCGGTCGGCAACCGGTGGCGATGTCCTATCTACGGTCCGGCCCGTCAACTTGGATGACTGATCGGCCCGGTTGGGCAAAGGCCGCCGGAAGGGTTGGGCAGCCCGACCATGAGCAAGGTCTTCAGCAGCGCCAAGAGGCCTCGGCCCTTCCCCCTCCCGCATGCCCTCGTCGAGGTTCGACCTGCTTTCTGCTAGGCTTCATGGGGCTGGGGTTCGACGCCGACCAGTCGACGCCGACCGAACTCAGCCCCGACAAGGCTTTGCGCCTCGAGATTAGGGTCTACAAAGGAGATCTCGAATGTCCAAGACGCTCATCATCACCGGAACGTGCGGCCCGAGTGACCCGACGCGCGCCAGCATGCCCTTTCATGTCGCCAAGGGAGCTCGCGAGGCCGGCTACGAGGTTGGCATCGTGCTGGCCAATGACGCTCCGTTCCTGATGAGGGATTCCATTCGGGAAGCAGTCGTTGGCGTCGCGATGCCGCCGCTGAAGGATCTCTTTCAGTTTGCCGTCTCGAACAACGTGAGGGTTTACATATGAGGCGGCTGCGCAAAGGCCCGTGGGGTCTTGGAGTCAGATCTGGAAGGGAAGAATGCCGAGTTCATCGATCCCAAGCGATTTGCGCAGCTCGTGATGGAAAGCGATAAATCGCTGAGTTTCTGACCATGACGGGATAAAGGTGTACAAGACGTTCGCGTTCGTCCACTATCGCTATTCAGGGGTGATCCGCTCGAAGTCCGACGGCCAGGAACAGAGGGTCGATGGGCGGTACACAGATATCCTGACGAAGCAGAACGGGAAGTGGCTCTTCATCGGCGAGCACGGCGGGCGCATGTGGCCGAAGTCCTAGTGCCTCGTGGCGCAAGTTCGTGGCATCAGTCGTCGAGGCATCCGCGTTGCTGGCCAGGCGCGCCGACGCAGGCATAGTCGAACTTATGTCGAGGAGGCGCAACGCCGCCAGGGGCGCGGACGCCCGGCGAATGATGCCACGAACTTGCGCCACGAGGCACTAGGCCGCGTCCCTCGAGATCGAGCGGCGGCTGCACCGCCCGTTCCCCGTCCCGGCCCCCTCGAGATCGAGACCCTCGAGGCCTCCGCCCTGCTCCCCCCGGGTGTCCCCTCGCGAGGTCGAAACCCGAGGCCTCTCCGGCCCCTTCTCGAGATCCAAACCCTCGCGCCCACCCCGGGCGCTCCCCGGGCGCTTTTCTTGCATCCCTCCCCCGTGGGTCCATCGCATCCAAGGGAGGATTGCGTCGTTCCAAGGTCAGGTCGCTGCAGTAACCGATCCGCCCGACCCCGGGGCAGGGCGATCTCTGCGGGGGAGCTGTGGCCCAGGACTGGCTAGCGGCGGCGGGAAGATTCTGCCTTGGCCGGCGCTGAAGGATGTCTTTCTTACCCGCTGGCGCGGAAGGAACTTCGAAGATGAGTGAATCGGTCACGACCCCCGCGGCAGGCCGCAACGGCCCGGTTCTCCGCAAGCAGGTGCTGAATCGCCTCTCCCGCGCCCCCCGCGCCTCCCGCGCCTCCCGGTCGGAACCCGCCTCCGGCTTCGACCGCCGCCGCCTGCTGGCGGCGCTCGCCCAGTTCAAGCGCGGCGACTTCGAGGCCCGGCTGCCCGAGGATTGGACCGGCATCGACGGCAAGATCGCCGACACCTTCAACGAGGTGGTGCAGATCAACCAGCGGATGGCCAGCGAGCTCGAGCGCCTCAGCCGGGTGGTCGGCACCGAGGGCAAGATCACCCAGCGCGCCACGCTTGGCGACGTGCGCGGCGCCTGGTCGGCCTCGGTCGAGTCGGTCAACAACCTGATCAGCGACCTCGTCCACCCCACCCGCGAGACGGCGCGCGTCATCGGCGCGGTGGCGAAGGGCGACCTGTCGCAGACCATGGCCCTCGAGACCGGCGACGGCCGGCCGCTCGAGGGGCAGTTCCTGCGCACCGCCAAGACGGTCAACACGATGGTGGACCAGCTCGCCTCGTTCGCCTCGGAGGTGACCCGCGTCGCCCGCGAGGTGGGCACCGAGGGCAAGCTCGGCGGCCAGGCGAAGGTCAAGGGCGTGGCCGGCACCTGGAAGGACCTGACCGACTCGGTGAACCTGATGGCCGGCAACCTGACCGCCCAGGTGCGCAACATCGCCACGGTCACCACGGCCGTCGCCAACGGCGACCTGACGAAGAAGATCACCGTCGACGTGCGCGGCGAGATCCTGGAGCTGAAGGACACCATCAACACCATGGTGGACCAGCTGCGGTCGTTCGCCTCGGAGGTGACCCGCGTCGCCCGCGAGGTCGGCACCGAGGGCAAGCTCGGCGGCCAAGCCTACGTGCAGGGCGTCGGCGGCACCTGGAAGGATCTCACCGACAACGTCAACTTCATGGCCAGCAACCTGACCGGCCAGGTGCGGAACATCGCCGCCGTGACCACGGCCGTCGCCAACGGCGACCTGACGAAGAAGATCACGGTCGACGTGCGCGGCGAGATCCTGGAGCTCAAGGACACGATCAACACCATGGTCGACCAGCTCTCGTCCTTCGCCTCGGAGGTCACGCGCGTCGCGCGCGAGGTGGGCACCGAGGGCAAGCTCGGCGGCCAGGCCGAGGTGCGGGGCGTGGCCGGCACCTGGAAGGACCTGACCGATTCGGTGAACCTGATGGCCGGCAACCTCACCGGCCAGGTACGCAACATCGCCGCGGTGACCACGGCCGTCGCCAACGGCGACCTGACGAAGAAGATCACGGTGGATGTGCGCGGCGAGATCCTGGAGCTGAAGGACACCATCAACACCATGGTCGACCAGCTGCGGTCGTTCGCCTCGGAGGTGACGCGCGTCGCGCGCGAGGTGGGCACCGAGGGCAAGCTCGGCGGCCAGGCGGAGGTGAAGGGCGTCGCCGGCACCTGGAAGGACCTCACCGACTCGGTCAACCTGATGGCCGACAACCTCACCGACCAGGTGCGCAACATCGCCGACGTCACCAAAGCGGTGGCCGCCGGCGACCTGACGAAGAAGATCACCGTCGACGTGCGCGGCGAGATCCTGGAGCTGAAGAACACCGTCAACACCATGGTGGACCAGCTGCGGTCGTTCGCCGCCGAGGTGACGCGCGTCGCGCGCGAGGTGGGCACCGAGGGCAAGCTCGGCGGCCAGGCGGAGGTGAAGGGCGTCGCCGGCACCTGGAAGGACCTCACCGACAACGTCAACTTCATGGCCAGCAACCTGACCGGCCAGGTGCGCAACATCGCCGACGTGACCACGGCCGTCGCCAACGGCGACCTGTCGAAGAAGATCACCGTCGACGTGCGGGGCGAGATCCTGGAGCTGAAGAACACCGTCAACACCATGGTGGACCAGCTCTCGTCGTTCGCCGCCGAGGTGACCCGCGTCGCCCGCGAGGTGGGCACCGAGGGACGCCTCGGCGGCCAGGCGCGCGTCGAGGGCGTCTCCGGCACCTGGCGCGACCTCACCGACTCGGTCAACTCGATGGCCGGCAACCTGACCGCCCAGGTGCGCAACATCGCCGACGTGACCACGGCCGTCGCCAACGGCGACCTGGCGAAGAAGATCACCGTCGACGTGCGCGGCGAGATCCTGGAGCTCAAGGACACCATCAACACCATGGTGGACCAGCTCTCCTCGTTCGCCTCGGAGGTGACGCGCGTCGCCCGCGAGGTGGGCACCGAGGGCAAGCTCGGCGGCCAGGCGAGCGTGCCCGGCGTCTCCGGCACCTGGAAGGACCTCACCGACAACGTCAACTCGATGGCCGGCAACTTGACCAGCCAGGTGCGCGGCATCGCCAAGGTCGTCACCGCGGTGGCCAACGGCGACCTGCAGCTGACCCTCACCCTCGACGCCAAGGGCGAGATCGCCGCCCTCGCCGACACCATCAACGGCATGATCGCCACCCTCGCCACCTTCGCCGACCAGGTGACCACGGTGGCGCGCGAGGTGGGCGTGCAGGGCAGGCTGGGCGGCCAGGCGAGCGTGCCCGGCGCCGCCGGCACCTGGAAGGACCTGACCGACAACGTCAACCAGCTGGCCGCCAACCTGACGACGCAGGTGCGCGCCATCGCCGAGGTGGCGACCGCCGTCACCAAGGGCGACCTGACGCGCTCGATCAAGGTCGAGGCGCAGGGCGAGGTCGCGGCCCTCAAGGACACCATCAACGAGATGATCCGCAACCTGCGCGACACGACGCTCAAGAACAGCGAGCAGGACTGGCTGAAGACCAACCTCGCCAAGTTCAGCCGCATGCTGCAGGGGCAGCGCGACCTGCTGACCGTCGGCCGCCTGATCCTCTCCGAGCTGGCGCCGGTAGTCTCGGCGCAGCAGGCCGTCTTCTACACCCTGGACAGCTCCGGCGAGGCGCCGAAGCTGCGCCTGCTGGCGAGCTTCGCCACGACGCCGCGCGCGCCCGAGTTCGACCTCGGCGAGGGGCTCATCGGCCAGTGCGCGATCGAGAACCAGAAGATGCTGCTGAGCAACGTGCCGCCGGGCTACGTCGAGATCGCCTCCGGCCTCGGCGCGGCGGCGCCGCTCAACCTGATCGTGCTGCCGGTCGTCTTCGAGCGCCAGGTCATGGCGGTGCTCGAGCTGGCCTCCTTCGACAGCTTCAGCCCCACCCACCAGGCGTTCCTCGACGACCTGATGGAATCGATCGGCATCGTGCTCAACACCATCCAGGCCAACACCCGCACCGAGGACCTGCTGCGCCAGTCGCAGTCGCTGGCCAAGGAGCTGCAGAGCCAGCAGGAGGTGCTGCAGAAGACCAACCAGGAGCTCGAGGAGAAGGCCGGCCTGCTGGTCGAGCAGAACGCCGAGGTGGAGCGCAAGAACCAGGAGGTCGAGCAGGCCCGCCAGGCGCTCGAGGAGAAGGCCAAGCAGCTGGCCCTGACCTCGAAGTACAAGTCCGAGTTCCTGGCCAACATGTCGCACGAGCTGCGCACGCCGCTCAACAGCCTGCTGATCCTCTCCGACCAGCTGTCGCGCAACCAGGAGTCCAACCTGTCGCCGAAGGAGACGGAGTTCGCCAAGACCATCCACTCGGCGGGCAACGAGCTGCTGCGGCTGATCAACGACATCCTCGACCTGTCGAAGATCGAGTCCGGCACGGTGGTGGTGGAGACCGGGGAGGTGCGCTTCAAGGAGCTGGCCGACTACGTCGAGCGCACCTTCCGCCACGTCGCGGCGGCCAAGGGGCTCGAGTTCGAGATCAACCTCGACCCGCGGCTGCCGCGCGCTTTCGTCACCGACTCGAAGCGGCTGCAGCAGGTCATCAAGAACATGCTGTCGAACGCCTTCAAGTTCACCGAGGACGGGCGCGTGGTGCTGGCCATCGAGCGGGTGGCGATCGGCTGGAGCCCCGACCAGGAGACCCTCAACCGCGCACGCTCGGTGCTCGCCATCTCGGTCACCGACACCGGCATCGGCATCCCGATGGACAAGCAGCAGATCGTCTTCGAGGCGTTCCAGCAGGCCGACGGCTCGACCAGCCGCAAGTACGGCGGCACCGGTCTGGGGCTGGCGATCAGCCGCGAGATCGCGCGCCTGCTGGGGGGCGAGATCCGCCTGCAGAGCTCGCCGGGGGAGGGCAGCAAGTTCACCCTCTACCTGCCGCAGACTTACGCGGCGCCGAAGGCGGTCGGCGCGGCGGGCGTGTCCCCCGCCCAGGCCCAGGCGCAGGCCCAGGCCCAGGCGCAGGCGGCGGCCCAGGCGGCGGCGGACGCGGCCGAGGTGCGCGGGGAGCACCTGGCGCGGCTGGCCCAGAGGACCCAGGTGGGGCACCCCGCGGAGGCCGCCGAGACGGGCGAGGCGGCAGCCAGGGCGCATCCGGCGGCGGGGGGTCCGGCGGCTGCCGCCATCGGCGCCGGCGCCGGGGCTGGCGTCGGCACCGGTGCCGGCGGCGACGGCGGCGGCGAGGCCGAGCGCGAGGCGCTGCGGCACGCCCAGATGATGGCCGCCGGCGAGGGCGTGCTGAGCTTCGCCGACGATCGCGAGAACGTGCAGCCGGGCGACCGCGTGGTGCTGATCGTCGACAACGACGAGAACTTCGGCCGCTTCCTGCTCGACCTGGCGCGCGAGCAGGGGTTCAAGGGGATCCTCGCGGTGCGCGGCGCGGATGCGGTGGCGCTCGCGCGCGAGCGGCGGCCCGATGCCATCACCCTGGACATCTCGCTGCCCGATCTCGGCGGTTGGCGGGTCTTCGAGCGGTTGCGCGTCGACACCGCGACGCGGCACATCCCGGTCTACGTCATCACCACCGAGGAGGACAGCGGCAAGGCCATGCGGATGGGGGCGATCGGCCTGCTCAACAAGCCGGTCAAGACCCGCGACGCCCTCGAGGCCGCCTTCCATTGCATCCGCGAGGCCATCGACCAGCCGGACCGGGACCTGCTGGTGGTGGGCGGGCGCGGCGCCCTGCAGCCGGCGATGCTCGAGCTGGTGAGCTACGGCGCGGCACGGGTGCACGTCGCCGAGACCGGCGAGGCGGCGCTCGAGTGCCTCGGCGAGCGGCGGTACGCCTGCGTGGTGATGGTGCCCGAGGGGGCGGACCCGCGGGAGACGGCGGAGCTCGAGGAGCTCATCCGGCGTTGCGCGGAGCGCGGCGTGCCGGCGCTGGTCTACACGCCGCGCGCCGTGCCGAAGCGGATCGAGCGGCTGCTGCGGAAGCTGGCCCACCTGCCGGTGCTGCGCCACGTGCAGTCGCAGGAGCGCCTGGTCGACCAGACCGCCCTGCTGCTGCACCGGCCGGTGGCCGAGCTCGGCGCCGCGCGGCGGCGGATGATCGAAGACCTCTACGAGACCCCGGCCGTGCTGGCCGGCCGCAAGGTGCTGATCGTCGACGACGACATCCGCAACATCTTCGCGCTGACCAGCGTGCTCGAGCGCTACGACATGGAGGTCCTGGCGGCGGAGACCGGGCGCGGCGCCATCTCCACGCTCGAGCGCACGCCGGGCATCGACATCGTGCTGATGGACATCATGATGCCCGACATGGACGGCTACGAGACGATCCGCTCCATCCGCCGCTCGCCGCGCTGGAAGGACCTGCCGATCGTCGCGGTCACCGCCAAGGCGATGAAGGGCGACCGCGAGAAGACGCTGGAGGCCGGCGCCTGGGACTACCTGGCCAAGCCGGTGGACACCGAGCACATGCTGGCGATGCTGCGGGGTTGGCTGTATCGGTAGCCCGAGAGGCGAGACGGCAATGAACCGCGGCGAGCGGGTCAACATCCTGGTGGTGGACGACAATGCCGAGAACCGGCTGTCGTTGGAGGCCATCCTGTCCGAGCCCGGGCAGCACGTGGTCACCGCCGCCTCGGGGCGCGACGCGCTGCGCCGGCTGCTGGAGCAGGAGTTCGCGGTCATCCTGCTCGACGTCAAGATGCCGATCATGGACGGCTTCGAGACGGCGGCGCTGGTGCGCCAGCGCAAGAGCTCCGAGCGCACGCCGATCATCTTCATCACCGCGTTCAGCGACGACATCCACGTCGCGCGCGGCTACTCGCTGGGGGCGGTGGACTACATCGTCGCGCCGGTCGTGCCGGAGGTGCTGCGCTCGAAGGTGGCGGTGTTCGTCGAGCTGTTCCGCAAGACCGAGCAGATCCGGCACCAGGCGGAGTCGCTGCGGCGCCGCGCCGACCAGCTGTATCACCTCACCGAGGCGTCGCTCGCCATCAACTCCGTCAATTCGCTCGGCGAGATCCTCGAGATCGTCACCGAGACGGCGCGCGACCTGCTGGCGCCGCGCTGCGCGCTCACCACCACCACCCTCGACCAGGCGCAGCGGCCGCAGCGGCTCAACCTGCTCGAGATCGTCGCCGAGGACGGCGCCCGGGAGTGCGACCACCAGCGCTTCACGGCGCAGGCGGCGGCGATGACCGCGGCCCTCGCCGACCATGGCCGCACGGTGCTGGTCACGGCGCGGGAGGTGGCGAGGGATCCACGATGGCGGTTCCTGGCCGATGGCGACGGGGGCGAGGAGGGTGAGGCGGGCCGCGTGGGCAACGGCGCGGCCGAATCCGGATGGCTGGCGGCGCCGCTGACCGGCCGCGACGGGCGGAGCTTCGGGTGGGTGCACCTGGCCGGCCGCGCCCGCGCGGAGATCGAGGAGTTCGGCGACGAGGACAAGACCATCCTCACCCAGCTGGCGCAGGTCGCCTCGATCGCCGTCGAGAACTGCCTGTCGTCGGAGGCGCGCGAGGCCAACCGGCTGAAGGACGAGTTCCTGACCACCCTGTCGCACGAGCTGCGGACGCCGCTCACCGCGATCCTGGGCTGGACCCGGGTGCTGCGCACCAGCCCGTTCGACGCCGGGCGCTGCGCGCACGGCCTGGAGGTGATCGAGCGCAACGTCACGGCGCAGACCAAGCTCATCGAGGACCTGCTCGACGTGTCGCGCATCATCGCCGGCAAGCTGCGGGTCAACCTGCGGCCGATCCCGCTGCTGCCGTCGATCGAGTCCGCGGTGGAGGCGATGCGGCCGGCCGCCGAGGCCAAGGGGATGTCGCTCACCCTGGAGATCTCCCCGGACGTGGACCACCGGGCGGCGATCGCCGGCGACGCCGACCGCCTGCAGCAGGTGGGCTGGAACCTGATCTCGAACGCCATCAAGTTCACTCCGCCGGGCGGCCGGATCGTGGTCGCGGTCGCCCGCTCCGCGACAGGGTTCCAGGTGCGGGTCACCGACACCGGCAAGGGGATCAGCCCGCAGTTCCTGGTGCACGTCTTCGACCGCTTCCGGCAGGACGACAGCAGCAGCACCCGCGCCCATGGCGGCCTGGGGATCGGGCTCGCCATCGTGCGGCACATCGTCGAGCTGCACGGCGGCCGGGTGGACGCCGAGAGCCCGGGAGTGAACTGCGGCGCGACGTTCACCGTGACCCTGCCGGAGCTGGCGGCGGCGTTCGAGGGGCTCGGCATATCTCCCATCGCAGGCGACGAGGAGCAGGCGGCAACGCCGGCGACGATGGCGACGATGGCGACGATGGTGACGCCCGCGATGCCGGCGACGCCAGCGGAAAACGCCATGGTCACGTCCCTGGTGACGCCGCCCGAGGCGCCGGTGGCGGCGCCGCCGCCGGGAGGGCCTCCGGCGACCACGGCAGCTGCCGTGGCAGCAGTGGATCTCGGGCGGCTCAAGATCGTCGTGGTCGACGACGAGCCGGACACGCGCGAGATCCTGAGCGAGATCCTGCACGCGGCCGGCGCCACCGTGGCCACCGCGGCTTCGCTCGCCGACGCGCTGGCGCTGTGCGATCACTTCCGGCCGGACCTGCTGATCAGCGACATCGCGATGCCGGGGGGCGACGGCTACGCGCTGGTGCGCCAGCTCCGCCGCCGCGGCCCGCGGCGGGGCGGCGGGGTGCCGGCGATCGCGGTGAGTGCGCACGCGCGCGAGGAGGACCGCCGGCGGGCGCTGGCCGCCGGTTTCGTGCGCTACGTCACCAAGCCGGTCGAGCCCGCCGACCTGCTCAGAGCGGTGCGCGAGATCGCGGCCGGCCTCCCGGTCGCGAGCGCGGCCGAGGCGGGCGCGGCCCGCGAGGATGCTGCCGCGGCGGGGCCTGCGCCGGCCGGCGCGGTGGGTACGGGTGAGGGTGCGGATGCGGGTGCGGGTGCGGCCGTGGCAGCCCATGGCGGCCGCAGCAACGGCCGGCAACCGCGGGGCGCGGCGGCGGGGCGGGCGGCGGCGGGCGGTGGCGGGGGCCTGGCGAGGGGTGCCCGCGGCGGCCGCGGCAGGCACGCCGGTGCGGCCGGCGCGGGCGGTGCGGGGGGTGCGACCGGTGCGGGGGGTGCGACCGGCGCGGCCGCCGCAGAGACGGAGGGCGCTGAGGATGCCGGCAGTCGCCGCGCCCATGGGCCTGGCGACGCGGGCCGCGCCGGCGCCGGCCGCGTCGACGAACCGACGGGCCATGCCGAGGCATCGGCGGGCGGTGACGCCGACGGCGGTGCCCGGCGCATCCTGCTGGTCGAGGACGATGCCGACACGCGGGAGGCCTTGAAGACGCTGCTCGAGCTCAGCGGCCACCACGTGGCGGTCGCCGCCGACGGCGGCGAGGCGGTGGCGCACGTCGTCGCCTACCGGCCGGACGTGGCGCTGGTGGACATCGGCCTGCCGGAGATCGACGGCAACGAGGTGGCCCGCCGCATCCGCGCGCTGCTGGGCGCCAGCGGCATCTTCCTGGTCGCGCTGACCGGCTACGGCGGCGAGGCCGAGGAGGAGCTGGCGCGCGCCGCCGGCTTCGACGCCCACTTCACCAAGCCGGTCGAGCTCTCCCGCCTCGACCGCCTGCTCCGCACCCGCGGCCGCGCCGGCCAGCAAGCGCCCTGAGGGGGGCTGGCACGGAGAGTGCGCTCGGGGCCACGGACACGGTCCCGCGGTCGGTGCTGGCCGCTACCAGGCGGAGATCCTCCCAGGAGAGCCCGTCGACGAGTTGCGTGCTCGACACCTCGTAGAGGGCGCACTCGCCCTGGTTCGTCAGCGCCAGCTGGTAGAGCGGCACCGGCGACGGCCTCGACTTGCACCGTCACCAGGGCTTCACGCAGTCGCAGTTGCGTCCCAGCCGCCGCAGGTCGATCATTGGCGGGTCGGGGATCTGGGTCTCGCCAGGCATGGTGAAGGCGGGGCCGCCGGCCTGCGGCGACAGGGTGCCGATGCGCGGGTCTAGCGCCGAGGGAGGGCGCGGTGGCCGGTTGGGCGTGAGCTCGGTCCAGTTGCCCTGGGCCACGCGGACCTTGCCGCCGCTCTTCGAGGTCACGGTCACCGAGCCCTCAAGCACCGCCACGACGGTGGTGCCATCCGGCGCCACGCGCAGGCAGACGGCGGTGCCATGCAGATCGAGGATGCCGGCTGGCGTCTCGATCTGGACCTTGCCCTCGGCCTGGGACCGCGGGCGCGGGGTGAAGAACACCAGGAAGTCGCCCACCAGAGCACGCAGCGTCACCTTGGGGCGACTCACCTCCTCCACCAGCCATTCCTCGACGACCACCTTGCTGTTGGCGCCCATGATCAGGGCGGCGCGGAGGGGCGGTGCGCCGCGGCCGGCGGCGGCGCTGCCGGGAGGCGGCGCGCCCGTGCGGACCGGGCTGCCGGCGGGGGCCCCGGTGCATGGGGAAGGCGGTGCTCCGGCGGTGACCGGAGTACGGGTGCGGGACGGCGTCCCGGCGGGGGCCGGAGCGGTACCGAGCGCGATGCGCGCGCCGGCCCGCGCCCCGGTCGCCACCTCCATGTGCAGGCAGACCGGGGACTGCAGGCCGAGCGGCAGCCTGGGGCCTTGCGGCATTGCGCCGTCCACCTCGGGAGCGAGCGAGACGACCGCGCCGACCGGCGCGTCCACGGGCACGGCGGCCGCGGGAGGCGACGCCACGGCGACGAACGGGAGCAGCGCGACGATCCACCGGTGGGCGCGCATTAGAAGAACCAGCTGATTCCGAGGCCGGCGATCGTTCGGCGGTAGCCGAACACCGGCATCTGACCGAGCAGCTCGACGTTCGAGTTGCGCTGGATGTGGCTGGCGCGAGCGGTGCAGGCGAGGTGCTCGCCCAGCATTCGAACCGCCGCGACCGACCCCCGCCAGCTGGCGTCGTCCCGCACCGGACCGCCCTGTCGGGTGAGGTTCGACTGCGGGTTGTCGAAGCGTTCCTGGCGCCGGTCGACGTCCAGGTAGAGCGTCCAGCCGGCGGCGGCCGGCAACCCCGCCTCGACGGCGACGTCTACGAAGCGATGGGCAAAGCTGGCGCCGGCGTTCACCTTGCCGCCGCTCGCGGCCAGGCGAAGGTAGGCGCCGCGGCCCAGGAACAGCGATTCGCCGATTCCCGCCGAGAGCTCGCTACCGCTGCGCCTGAGGTCGCCCGGGGCGTCGCCCGCGAACTGCAGCCGGGTGGCGCCGAGGTCGATGCGGGTGGCCGCCGGCCCCGGGCCATTGACGGTCAGCGCCGCCGCGCCGCCGGCCTGGCGCAGGTAGTCGGCGCTGCCGAGGCCCAACCAGGAACCGGCCGCCTGCAGCAGCAGGCCTAGCCGCCCGTCGCCCGCCGGCACGCGGGTGTAGCCGAGCGGACCGGTGAGGAAGCCGCGGGGATCCTTGCCCCACGCGAGCTGTGCGAAGCCGCCCCCCAGGGTGAGGTCGAGATCACCCTGGTTGCGATAGGCGGAGCGGTTGCCGATCACGCCCAGGCCGAGGCTGAAGCCGCCGCGGTCGTAAATCGGGTGCGCCTCGAGCCGCAGGTCGAGATCGCCGCCGCCGTCGGAGGCGGCGCCGGTCGGCCGGGGTCCGGTCAGCGGCAGGAAGGTCGCATCGGCCGGCAGCAGCCCCGGGTTCGAGTCATAGGACGCCTCGACCGAGAGCCGCCCTTCCCAGCGCGGCGGCGGGCGAGTGCAGCTCAGCGGCAAGCCGGACGACGGCGGCAGAAAGGCCGGCAGCTCCTCTGGCGCCGTCGAGGGCTGGATCGGGGCAGGCGCGGCAGCCTGGGCCGGGACGGGCGTGGCGGCCGGGTGAGCCGGGGCGGGCGCGGCGGCGGATGCGCCGGGCTGGCCGCCGGCCGCCAGCTGTGCCGCGCGGAGGTCGGCGGTGACGCGCTGGCGCCCTGCCTCGGATGGACGCCGGGCGGCCAGCGCCGCTGCCAGCGTGCGGGCGGCCGCGGCCGCCCGGCCGAGGCGCAGCTCGGCAAGGCCAAGCCAGTGGAGCGCGGTGCCGTTCTGCGGATCCGCGGCCGTCGCCGCCGTGAGCAGCTCCGCCGCGTCGAGATCCCGCCCGTCCTCGACCGCCAGCATGCCCTCGGCCAGCTCCACCTCGGAGGCGGCAAGCCCCTTGGGTTGGGCCGCCTGCGAGGTCTCCGCTGCCGGGGCCGCTGCCGCGGGTGGCGGCGGCGCGGCGTGCAGGCCGGCCGTGCCGACCGCCATCAGGGCGCCGACTGCCAGCCCCCGAAGGGCTGTCCGGCGATGGCGGCGCCGATGCGGCGCCGGACGCGGCGCGCTGGCGGGAGGCCAGTCAGTGTCGCGAGCCTGGAAAGCGCCGTCTGCCATGTGGATTCTCCTATCCGATGTCTCGAGAGCGAGGCGCGTTGCCGTCGCGGCGAAGCCAGGACCTCGCGCTCGCTGGGACCGTCGGTGCCTCATCTCACTGGCCTTCGCCTCCGGCTGCTGGTTTCTGACAAGAGCCGCGACCTCGAAGGTGCCCGTCCGCTCGCCGGCAGGAAGAGCGCTTCCCCACCCAGGGTCGCCGGCGCTCTGAGAATCGGGTGCCCAGCCCTGCCGCTGAGGCTGCGGGGGGGTATGGATCTCTTTCACTTTTGCTAGTGTTATACTTATATTATTTCCGTGAAACTTGGTTTGCCAAGCGCCCCGTGCCGCGGGCTCCGTGGAGGCGGCATGGGCGCCGGAAGGCCTGGAAGGAAATGATCCGCAAGGCGTTCATCTCGAGCACGAAGATCGACCTGGTGCGGCACCGCGAGGCGGTGAGGGACGCCTTGCTCAAGAATGACTACCATCCGGTCGAGATGGAGGACTTCGGAGCGCGCGACGTCGATCCGGTCACCGGCTGCCTGCGCCTGGTCGGCGAATCGCAGGTGTTCATCGGTATCTACGCCTGGCGCTACGGCTACGTGCCGCCCGGCGCCGAGCGCTCGATCACCGCCGAGGAGCTCGAGCAGGCCCGGAGGCTCGGGAAGCCTTGCCTGTGTTTCCTGGTCGACGAGCACTATGAGTGGCCCGCGGATCCGGCCGTGCCGGAGGAGAGCTCGGCGAGCCGCGAGGCGCTCAAGGCCTTCAAGAGCAGCCTGCCGCGCATGGCGGCGACCTTCACCACGCCCGAGACACTGGCGCTCGCGGTCGTCACCGCGTTGCACCGCTGGGAGCTGGAGCAGGCGGTCGCGTCGGTTCCGGGACGACGCCAGCTGCTCAACCTGATGGACCAGGTCGAGCGGTTCTGGATCAGGAACGTGCTGGAGCGCACGGTCCCCGAGAGCGGTCTGCTCGGCCGCGACCGCGAAGCACGGCTCGACGAGGTGGCCCAGCCCTGGGAGGTGCCGTCATGGACCGAGCGCACGGAGCCGGCGCTGCTGCCGCAGCGGGCTCTTCTCGACCTGTTCCGCGAACGCCCGTGGCGCCTGCTGATCCTCGGCCAAGGGGGCCATGGCAAGACCACCGACCTGCTGCAGCTGGCGGCGGGGCTGCTGGCGCTGGCCAACGACCCCGACCAGCCGGTCCCGGTGGTCCTCAAGCTCGCGTCGTGGGGGCGGCGGTCGCGGCAGCTCGCCGATTGGATGAGCGGCCAGATCGCGACCCATTACAAGAGCCTCAACGCCGCTGCGGTGCGCGGCTGGATCGACGGCGACCGCCTGCTGCCGCTGCTCGACGGTCTCGACGAGGTTGACCCGGCCTGCCGCGACGCCTGTGTTCGCGCCATCAACGAGTTCCTCGCCGGCCACCCGGGTTGCGGCCTGGCGGTGACCTGCCGCAGCGACGTCAACGAGGAGCTCGAGCAGCGCCTCGGGTTGCGCGACGCGTACGCGCTGCGGCCGCTCAGCTCCGAGGCGATCGACCGCGTCCTCGCCGGCGGCTGGGCGGGCGTGGAAGCGCTGCGGGCTGCGCTCGCGGTGCCCGGCTGGCGGGAGCTGGCACGCACGCCGCTGCTGCTGGTGATGATGGAGCGGGTGCTGCGCCGCACCGGGGCCGCTGGCCTGGAGCTCATGCCGCCAGCCGAGGCGGGGGCGCCGGCCGACGCCGCCGAGGCCCGCCGGCAGGTGCTCTCGCTCTACGTGCGAGAGATGCTCGAGCGTCCGCCGCAGCCGCTGCGCTTCCCGGTCGCGCGCACCCGCCGCAGCCTCGCCTGGCTGGCCGGGCAGATGGTCGCTCACCGGACGGCGGTCTTCCAGCTCGGCGATCTGCAGCCGAGCTGGCTCGCCGGGGCGGCGCGCGTCTGGCTCTACGCCGTCGTCTCGCGGGCGCTGGGCGGAGCTTTGCTGCTCCTGCCGGTGGCCGCGCTGGGATGGGCTCCGATCCTCGTTCCGGTTGGCCTGGCGGCCGGCGCCTGCGCCGGCGTAGTCGACGGCCGGCGGCTGCGCCGCGGCGGGACCGGCGCGCGGACGGCGACCTTGCCGGTCCAGGCAGACGGTGCGGGCGCGGCGGACGGGAAGAGCCCGGTGGCCGAGAGGGCGGAAGCGGCGACCGCGCCGCCAGCGCGGGCCGCGGCCGAGGTAACGGGCCGGCCGGAGCCGCAGACCCACTGGCCAGCGGCGCGGGCGCTGGCGATCGGCGGCGCTGCGATGCTCTGCTTCATCCTGATCGCCGGCCTGCAACGGCTCGCCGCGGGGGACCTCGTGTGGCGCCTGGATCTGGCCGACGGGCTGAAGTTCGGGTCGGCGTGCGGCGCCCTGTTCGGCTTCGTCTTCGGCCTGCGCCGCGGGCGGCGCGAGCGGGGCGACACCGAGATCTCCTCCGGGCTGGCGCGCACCCGCTGGTCCTGGAGCAAGAGCAGGCGCGGCGCCTCCTGGCCGCTGGCGCTGGTGGCACTGGGGTGGCTCTTCGAGCAGCTCCGGTCGTGGCTTGGCGCCTACTCGCGAGTCGCGGGTGTCGAAGGACTCGAGTTCTGCTTGCTGTTGGGGCTGGTCGCGAGCACCGTGGGTGGTCTCGTCGGCGGCCTCGCGGGCGACGTCGAGGAGGAGCCGGCCGTACCGCGGCGCCGCCGCCCCGGGCTGCGCCAAGTGCTCGCGATGACGGTCCGGGCCGGCTGGCGCGCGTTGGTCGGCACGGTGATCGCTCTCTCGGTGGCGCTGCTGCTGGCGATGCTGGCCGGTGTCGGCTTTCGGGGCGCAGAGTGGCGGGCCACGGCGTACGCGGCCCTGGTCCTGGGCATCTGGATCGCTCTTGCGCTGCGCGGCCTGGACCTCGTCCAGCACCTCACGCTCCGCCTGCTGATCTGGGCCGAAGGCATGTTCCCGCTGCGCTGGGTACGCTTCCTCGACCAGGCGGTGAATTGCAACCTGATGCACCGGGTCGGCTCCGGATATGAGTTCATCCACCCCTGGTTGCGCGACGATCTCGCCGTCGGCGGAGCGGCGGAGACCGCCGCCGGCGACGCCGTTGGCGGCGATCCAGGCTGATCGCGCCGGGCCGGCGGCCGCTCAGCCGGCGCGGAGCAGGAGGACGGGGACGTCGACGCTGTGCTGGACGCGGTTGGCGGTGACGCCCAGGAAGAGGTCGGCGAGGAAGCGGTGGCCGTGGGTGCTCATCGCCACCAGGTCGCAGCCCTTCTCGCGCACCCAGCGGACGATCTCGTTGACCGGATCGCCGTAGGCGAGCTCGGCCTGGGCGGGGATGCCCGCGGCGGCGAACTCGGCGCGCACGCTCTCGAGGTAGGCGGTGTCCTCGCGGATCTCCGGGCTGACCGCGTCGGGGCCGAAGGTGCGCGCCGCCCAGCCGGTGGCCACGTGCAGCAGCACGACGCTGCCCCCGGTGTGCTTGGCCAGCCGCTTGACGTGCTCGATGATCGCGCGGTCCGTCTTCGTGGTGTCCAGGGTGACGAGGATGGACTGGTACATGGCGGGGTCTTCAGGGGTTCCGTGCTCCGGGGCTCCTCGGTTGCCGGGGGCGGCGGGGGTGGCGGGCGGCGGGCTTCCGGTCATCCGCTGGTCATCCGCCGGCGATCACGTGCCAGGCCGTCCGGACCGACTCGGGCAGCCCGAAGGCGTCCATGGCGGTGATCAGGAGCGCGCATGCCCAGCCGGCGGCGGCCAGCAGCGGGCCGGCCCTCCACGCTCCCATCCGGCGCCGCGAGCTGGCGAACCAGAGCAGCGGGAACATCGCGACCGGGAGCTGCAGCGCGAGCACCACCTGGCTGAGCGTCAACAGGTCGGTGACACTGCTGTCGCCGCGCAGCGCGATGACCAGCACCGCCGGCAGGATGGCGAGCGAGCGCGTGATCAGGCGCCGCATCCATGGCTTCAGGCGCCAGTGCATGAAGCCCTCCATCACCACTTGGCCGGCGAGCGTGCCGGTGATGGTGCTGCTCTGGCCGCTTGCCAGCAGGGCGATCGCGAACAGCAGGCTGGCGGCGAAGGTCCCGAGCAGCGGCGCCAGGGTGAGGAAGGCGATCCGGATCCAGTCGCTGGCGGGCGTGAACGTCACCACCTGGCCGCCGGGCACGGTCACCGCCGTCTTGCCGTAGAACACCATCGCCGCGAGCACCAGGATGGCCGCGTTGACGAAGAAGGCCACGGTCAGCGCGGCCGTGGAGTCGATGGCGTTGAAGCGGATCGCCATGCGCATCGACGCCGGATCCTGCTGCAGCTTGCGGCTCTGGACCAGCGCCGAATGCAGGTAGAGGTTGTGGGGCATGACCGTGGCGCCGATGATGCCGATGGCCACGTACATCATACCTGCCTGGCGGAAGCCCGGCGCGGCCAGCGCGCGGCCCATCTCGAGGAAGTCGGGGCGGGTCGCGGGCAGGACGAAGATCTCGACGAAGTAGCAGACGCCGATGGTCGCCACCAGCACCAGCACGACGGCCTCGATGGAGCGCATGCCGAAGCCTTGCAGCGCCAGCAGCAGCAGCACGTCGAGGCCGGTGATGACGACCGCCCAGAGCAGTGGGATGTGGAACAGCAGGTTGAGCGCCACGGCGCTGCCGAGCACCTCGGCGAGGTCGCAGGCGCCGATCGCCACCTCGCACAGCAGCCAGTTCGGCCAGCGGCTCCAGCGGGGGAGCCAGTCGCGGCTGCACTGCGCCAGGTCCTTGCCGGTGACCACTCCCAGGCGGGCCGCGATGACCTGCATCACGATCGCCATGGCGCTGGCCAGCGCCACCACCCATAGCAGCGAGTACTTGAACTGGGCGCCGCCCTGCAGGTCGGTGCCCCAGTTGCCCGGGTCCATGTAGCCAACGCTGACCAGCAGCGCCGGCCCGACGAAGGCACGCCAATGGCGCCAGAACCCCTCGTCCGGGCGCGGCACCGCCACCGTCGCATGCAGCCCCTCGAGCGAGCGATGGCCCGGGGAGGCCGGGTGGGTGGGGGAGGCGGGGGAGGCCGGCGAGGCGGGCGGCAGGGGGGCGGTGCTCGCGGGGTCGCGGGTCGTCTCGGGGATCATGCGCGGGGGCTCGCCGGGCCTCGCGCCGGCGGCAGGGCCGGCGATGCTGCGCCGCCGGGCCGCGGGGCGCCAGTTCGAGGCTTCAAAGTATTAAATCATAGGAGCCAAAATGATGCAAGGCAAGAGGAAGACGGAAGGGCGGAGCCAGCCGCTGGCAGACCGCGGACCGGCTGGAGCTCTGGGGCGGGGCGAGGATCAGCGCGGGATGGCGGCGTGGATGCGCCGCGCCGCCCTGGCGCCGAGGACCAGGGGCGGGTGGCCGGCGGTGCGCAGGGTGACCGCGTCGGCGGTGATGTCATGACTCTCTACCACCACCAGTCTGCCGGGCACCAGGCCGTGCTCGTCGGCGAACTTCAGGAACTGCGGGTCCTCGGACTCGACGCGGGCGACCTGGACCTCCTGGCCGGCGGCGAAGTCGGCCAGGGTCTGCACGTGCCGCTGGACGACCGCCCCGGCGGCGTCGGGGATGGGGTCGCCGTGGGGGTCGGAGGTGGGGTGACCGAGCAGGTCGTCGATCCGCTGCAGCACCTTCTCGGAGACGGCGTGCTCGAGGACCTCCGCTTCCTCGTGCACCTCGCTCCAGTCGAGCCCCAGCGCCTTGACCAGGAACAGCTCGACCAGGCGGTGGCGGCGGAGCACGTGCAGGGCGAGCTTCTCGCCGCTGCGGGTGAGCCGGACGCCGGAGCGGGGCTCGTAATGGACCAGGCGCTCCTCGTCCAGGGCCTTGACCATGGTGGTCACGGTGCCCGGCACGACGCCCATCACTGCCGCGAGGCGGCCCATGGGCACCAGGCGCTCGGGCGAGCGCTGCTGCTCCATGTACAGTCGCTTGACGTAGTTCTCGACCGTGCTGCTGGGCATCGGCGGCCAGTCTAGTCCACGCTTCGCGGGGCAGGCAATCGCGGCCGGCGGTGGGGCCTGCCTGGGAATTCAACTTCGGGGTCGCCTTTGGCGTGACTCATGCGACGGACCGCTTGCTGGTGAAGATGATCCTCGGCCGCCGTTTCGGCGGCGGCGGGGGCTAGTAGCGGGGCCGCCGTGCCTGGCGCCGCTCGATCGCGGCGCCAGGCACGGCAGCGCCTTCCTCAATCGCGGCGCAGGGCGCTCATCGGGTCGACGCGGGTGGCGCGCCAGGCCGGCACGCCTGCGGCGACCGCCGCGGCGAGCGCCAGCAGCAGCGGCGCCGCGGTGAAGGCGGCCGGATCGAGCGCGCCGATGCCGTAGAGCAGGCTCGCCACCCAGCGGGCGAGAGCCAGGGCGGCGAGCGTGCCCGCCGCGGCGCCCGCGGCGGCAAGGATGGCGGCGCGGCCGGCGATCATGCGCAGCACGTCGGCGCGGCGGGCGCCGAGCGCCATGCGCAGGCCGATCTCCTGGGTGCGAAGCGTCACCAGGTAGGACATGACGCCGTAGAGGCCGACCGCCGCCATGAGCAGCGCCGCGGCGGCGAAGAAGCCTAGGAGCGTGGCGTCGAAGCGCCGCGGCGCCAGGCGGTCGGCGAGCAGGCGCTCGACGGTCGAGGTCCAGGCGAGCGGCTGGTCGGGATCGAGACGGTGAAGCTCGAGGCGAACGGCCGCGGCGAGGGCCAGGGGATCGCCGGCGGTGCGCAGCATCACCATCAGGCTGCGGCGCGCGTACTGCGCCTCGGGCAGGAACGATTCCAGCCAGGTGCGGGCGCCCGGCGCCGCGCGGCGGCTGTCGGCGACGACGCCGACGATCGTCAGCCAGGGGTTGGATGCATCGCGCCGCCCGTACGCGAGGCGCTGGCCGACCGCGTTGCCGGCCGGCCAGAAGCGCTTCGCCATCGAGGCGTTGACGATCACCACCGGCGGCGCCTTGGGACCGTCTGCGGCACTGAAAGCGCGGCCCTGGAGGAGCGGCAGGCCGAGGGCGCGCAGCGCGCCGGGAGTGATCGCGTCGCGGGTGAGCGGCTCGGCGACGTAGGCGCTCTCCGCCGGCCGGCCGGCGAGGGTGAACGAGCCGGCGGAGTTGGGCAGTGGCCCCAGCAGCAGGCTCTCGATCGAGCCTACCGCCCGCACCCGCGGATCGGCGCGCAGGCGCTCCTCGAGGCGATCGAAGAACTGCTGCCGCGCCGTGTCCGACGCGTAGCGGGCCGCGGGGAGCGACACCCTGGCGCCCAGCAGGTGGTCGGGGCGGAAGCCGGGGTCCATGCCCTCGAGGCGCAGCAGGCTGTGGAGCAGCAGGCCGGAGCCGGTCAGCAGCACGACCGCGAGCGCCAGCTGCGCCGCCACCAGCGCCTGGCGCAGGCGGTGGCTGCCGGCCGCGGCGCCGCTGGTGCGCTGGCGGAGGCCGGCCAGGAGATCGTGCCGCGCCGACCGCAGGGCCGGGACGAGGCCGGCCAGCAGTCCGGCGGCGGCGCAGGCGGCGAAGGCGAAGAGACCGGCCCACAGGTCGAGGCGCACGCCGCGCAGCGGCTCGAGCTCGGCCGGTGCGAGCGCCGGCAGGCCGTGCACCGCCCAGGCCGCGAGCAGCAGGCCGAGGGCGCCGCCGAGCAAGGAGAGCGCCAGGCTCTCGGCCAGCAGCTGCCGCACCAGCCGGCCGCGTCCCGCTCCCAGAGCCAGCCGCGCCGCGACCTCGCGCTGGCGGGCGACGGCGCGGGCGAGCTGCAGGCCGGCGACGTTGGCGCAGGCCACCAGCAGCACGCACAGCACCGCGGCTGCCAGCACCAACAGGCCGCCGCGCACGGGCTCCGCGGCCTGGTCCCGCAGCTTGACCAGCACCGTGCCGGCGCGCCGGTCGGTGGCCGGGAACTGCTCGCCGAGGCGGCGATTCAGGGCGTCGAGCTCGGCCTTGGCCTGGTCGAGACTGGAGCCCGGGCGCAGGCGGGCGACGACCGAGAGCCAGATGGCGTCGCGGGTCGCGCGCAGCTCGGCAGGCGGCGCGAGCGGCACCCACAGCTCCTGCTGGCGGTCCGGGAAGGCGAAGCCGGCCGGCATCACGCCGATCACCACATAGGGCTGGGAGTTGATCCGCAGACGGCGGCCGACGATCGCCGGGTCGGCGCCGAAGCGGCGGACCCAGAGATCGTGGCCGAGCACCACGACGCGGTCGTTGCCGAGGACGTCCTCGCCCTCGACGAAGGTGCGGCCGAGGGCGGCATGAACCCCGAGCACCGAGAACAGGCTGGCGCTGCCGGCAAGGCCGCGCAGCTGCTCGGGCTCGTCGCCGCCGCCGGTCAGGACGAAGGACTGCGGCTCGAAGGCGGCGGCGCCGGCGAGCGAGGAGGCGAGGTTCCGGGTGTCGACGAAGCGCGGGTAGGACATCTCGTCGCGCGGGAACCCATGCTGCCGATCGTCGAGCCACACCATCACCAGCCGCTCGGGGTCGCCGAGCGCCGGCTGCCGCAGCAGCACCGACTCGACGGCGCTGAACACCGCCGTGCTGGCCCCGATGCCCAGCCCCAGGATCAGCACCGCCAGCGCGGTGAAGCCCGGGTTGCGCCGCAGCATCCTGGCGGCGAAGCGCGCGTCCTGCACGGTGGCGGCCAGCAGCTCGAAGGGGCGCATGGAGGGGCTCCTCTCGGGGCCGAGCGTCGGTGCCGGGAATCGGTCCCGATGCATCCTACCGCGACTGGTGGATCAAGGTTTCCGGCTCGGTGCGGGGACGAGCAGGCCCGGTCGGGACTGGACACCGGTTGTTGTTACCGAGTCATCGCGCCTCGAGCCAGGTGCCGACCCCCTGTCCTCTGTCGACGACCCCCTGCAGGGGTGGACAGTCCGACGCCCTCAGTGGGTGAGGACCTCTACGTCGTGCCGGTAACCAAGCAACTCATACCCGACGACCGTGACGGCCGGTGCGAACATGAGCACTACGAGACATCTGGCCGTGTCGATGCCGCACGGCGCCCCGACGATGGCTAGGGCGACGACCCCAGCGCTGGCCACGAGCAGCCACGCGTGGAAGCGATGGAACCGGCGCACCAGAAACCAATACATGGCGTAGACGAAGCCGAGATAGACCGCGACTGGCATGGCGACGCTGAGCACGGCTGCGAGCGCGGTGATACGAGCCTGACCGGCGATGGAGCGCGCGGCGACGCGCAGCCCTGCCCGGTCGCGACGGTCGAAATGACGATCATGATCTGCCCGAAGCCCCAGGCGGCAGCGCGATCACGGTGCGCACGAAGCATCCGCGCCGACGGCACGAGGTCATAGAGCCACCACATGCCGAAGGTGAGCCCGGTGCCGGCGATGCCCACGAGCGCCGCGTCCAGGTCCCATCCCTGCCTGTCGACCACGGCCGAGAGTGCGGCGGCCGCTCCCACGATCCCCTCTCCCAGCGCGATGAGGACGAAGAGGGCGTGCCGCTCCACGATCTGATGCGTATGCCACGGCGTGCCGCCACCCTGGCGCTCGGCGAGGACCGGACCACAGAGCTCGATCAGCACGAGGATGCCGCCAAGAGTGAAGGCGAACGCAGTGGATGAGCGCACGACGATCAGGACCACCCAACCGGCCTGGGCGCTCGCGATGGCGGCGGCATGGATCCAGCAAGCGCGGCGGCGTGCTGTATCGTCGCGCGCCGCGCGCAGCCACTGCAGCAGCATGGCAACGCGGATGATCACGTAGCCGAGCACCATGACGGAGTTGTCGAGGCGCTCCCCACGCGCGAGCGACGCAAACAGGCGTGGCAGGCCGATGGCCAGCACCAGCACGCCGATCATCTGCACCATGGCGAGGACACGGAAGATCCAGTCATCCGTGTCGAAGGCCGAGGAGAACCACGAGAATTCGGCCCATGCCCAGCAGATGGCGAAGCTCGCCAGGCCGAAGCCGAGCAATGCGGCGACGTAGCGGCCGTTCGAGACGGCCGAGGCCAGCTGCTCCGCTGCCAGACCAAAGCTCGTCGCAAACGTCAGGTCGAAGAGCAGCTCGAGCGGGGTCGCCACACGATGCGCCTCGTCCGGATCGCGTCCTACCATCGGACGGGAGCGATGGTGAACGGCGGAGCGAACCCCGGGTCTCACAGGCTCGAGCTTGCTTGCGCGCACGGCCCGCGTCGTTGGATCAGCCTGGGACGGATCGCGGCGAGTCAACCATGCCGGTCGCGCCCACGATCACGAGTCGAGCCTGGGCGGTCGTCGGAACGTTCATGGATCGCCTCCCTCGCGCGCGAGCGTCGCCGCCGGCAACCCCTCGCTCGCCCCATTATGCCAAAGAACGTTCCTCCTGCCAGTCGACGTAGAGAAGACGCTCGGCGAAAAGCCACGAGCCGTCTCGCTTCACGAACGAGTCGTAATAACGGAGCGAGGCGAGCATCAGGCGCCGCTTGCCGCCTTCGACGGTGACGTGGTGCGCGAGACAGTACGCCTCGCCGGTGGCCCGATCGGCGGTGAGTTTGAAGACGGTGCTCTGGCCTACGAAGTGCGTCGTCGCGTCGTATTGGTTGAGTGCGGCGAAGACCGGCGCGAGGGCCTCGCGCGAGTTGAGCTCCTGCGACGGATTCGGATCCTTGGCGTTCATGTACACCACGAAGTGGGTGTCCGCGGTGAAGAGAGCCATCTGGCCAGCGGCATCGCGTCGATCGGCGCAGTGCGCATACGCTTCGACGAGCTCGCGGATGGCGAGGCGATCTGCGGCTTCCTCGGAACTGATGGCCACGTGCTTGCTCATGACTGGGCCTCCTTGCTGCGGCGCTCGCTACACAGTGACGAGCGGCAGGCTGCGATAGCGACGGCCGGTCAGCCTCGTCAACGCGTTCACGACGGCGGGTGAGATCACCGGGACGGGCGGCTCGCCGCATCCGGAGGGTGCCTCGACACTCGGCACGATATGCACGTCCACGGCGAGGGGTGCATCCACCATGTACGGTGGCGTGTAGCCATCGAAGTTCCGCTGCTCCACCCGTCCGTCCTTGAGGGTGATCGCTCCCTTGGCCATGAGCTGCGAGAGCCCGAACGCGACTCCCGCCTGGAACTGGCTCTCCACGCCGAGGGGATTGACGGCGACGCCCAGGTCGACCGCCACGGTCACCCGGTGGATGCGGGGCCTCCCGCCCGCGATGGAAACATCCACCGCGCAGGCGACCGTGGTGCCGAAGCCCTCGTGGCATGCAATGCCGGCGGCGTGCCCGGGAGGCAGCGTGGTGCGCCACGCCGCGCTCTTCTCGTCCATGAGATCCAGCGCCGCACGCAGCCGCTTGGCATCCGCCTTGAGGAGCTTGCGGCGGTAGGCGATCGGGTCGGCCTGGGCTCGTGTCGCCAGCTCGTCGACGAGCGTCTCCATCACGAAGGCGCTGTGGCCATGTCCGACCGAGCGCCACCAGAGCACGGGCACGTTCACGGTCGGGTGGTGCGCCGAGACGTGGAAGTTGGGAATGTCGTAGCGAGTGTCGATCGTGCCTTCGACGGCGGTGCTGTCGACGCCGTCCTTCACCTCGAGAGACTCGAATGCCGTTCCCGCCGTGATGGACTGGCCGACGATCACGTGCCGCCACGCGAGCGGCATCCCGTCTGGGCCGACGCCGATCTCGACGCGGTGCACGTGCATCGGGCGGTAGTACCCGCCCTGGACGTCGTCTTCCCTGGACCAGACCAGCTTGACCGGAGTGCCGCGACAGCGCTTGGCGATGGTGGCGGCTTCTCGCGCCACGTGGCTGTCGAGAGTGGCGCGGCGTCCGAAGCCACCGCCGGCCATCATGGTGTGGAACGTCACCTGCTCCGGCTTCAGACCGAGTACTTCAGCGATGGCGGCCTGATCGGTTGTCTGGAATTGCGAACCGGCCCAGGCCTCGGCACGGTCGCCGTCGAAACGGACCGTGGTGTTCAACGGCTCCATCGGCGTGTGCGCGAGGTAGGGAAAGTCATACTCCGCGACGATACGGTCAGCAGCGGGGAACGAGTCGATCTTCTTCTTGTCGCCACGGCTTGTCGCGACCTTGCCGGGCATGCGAGCCAGGTCCTTGTATCTCGTGAGCAGCCGTGCGGTGTCGGCGCGTTCAACGGTGGCGAGTTCCCAGTCGATCGCGAGGCGGTCGCGTGCCTGCTTCGCGGTCCAGAACCTGTCCGCCACGACCGCGACCCCGGTGCCTCGGATGAGCGGGATGTCGAACACGTCGTGGACACCGGGGATGCGGCGGGCCTCGTTGTCGTGGAAGCCCTTCACGCCCGCCCCGAACACGGGCGGGTGGGCGACCACGGCCGTTTTCATGCCGGGGAGATCGAGGTCGAGGCCGAACCTGAGCGAGCCGTCGCCCTTGGAGCGACTGTCGAGCCGCCGGACCCTGCGGCCGACGAGACGGAACGCCGAAGGATCCTTGAGAGACACGGTGGCAGGTACCGCTTGCTTGGCCGCCGCTTCCGCCAGCTCGGCGTACCGGGCCGCCTGGCCGCCGGGACCGTGCACGACGCCGGCCTCGGTGCGGCACAGCTCGGGGGACACCTTCCACCGTTGGGCGGCGGCCGCCACCAACACGGCGCGCGTCCTGGCGCCCATCTCGCGGTACTGCTGGAACGAGTTGGCGATGGAGAGCGAGCTTCCCACCATCTGGAGGGCGTAGATCGGGTCTTTGTACACGTCAGCCGCCGGCGCCAGCTCGGCGATCACCTGCGACCAGTCGGCGTCCATCTCCTCGGCGAGGAGCATCGGCAGGGCGGTTTGGATTCCTTGACCGAACTCCAGCCGATTCACCTGGATCACGATCTTCCCGTCGGCCCGAATCTCGACGAACGCGTTCGGCGGGTAGACCTTCGACCCGGAACCCACCTGATTGGCCTCTTGCGCAAGCAGCGGGAGATCGAGATGGAGCGAGACCATCAGGCCGCCGGCCAACGTCGCGGAGACACGCACGAAGGTGCGCCGGTCGAGCAGGAGCTCGTTCGCTGCACGGGTCGCCGCGCTCATTGCCTCTGGTGCTCCTCGAGCTGCTGCGACGCGCTCCTGATTGCCGCGCGGATGCGGACGTAGGTCGCACAGCGGCAGAGATTGCCACCCATCGACTCCTCGACGTCGGAGTCGGCTGGCCTTGGCATGGCCTTCAGCAACGCGACCGTGCTCATGATCTGGCCGCTCTGGCAGTACCCGCACTGCACGACGTCGTGTTCGACCCAAGCGTCCTGCACGACGCGGCCGACGGGATCCTCGGCCATGGCCTCGATGGTGAGGATCGGACGAGCGGCGACGAGCGAGATTGGAACCACGCAGGAGCGCGTGGCGATGCCGTCGAGATGCACCGTGCAGGCGCCGCAGGCCGCGATTCCACAGCCGTACTTGGTGCCCGTCATCTTCAGCTCTTCGCGCAGCACCCAGAGCAGCGGAGTGGCGGGATCGACCGCCACCACTCTGGGCTGACCGTTTACGATGAGTCGGAAGCTTGCCATGACGATCTCCGGGTCAGCGTCCCAGGGGACAGGGCATTCCCGCATCGACCCACGTGCGCGTGGCGGCGACGAATTCGTCATGCGTGAGCGGGGGCAGAGTCCGTGGTGTGCCGTCGATCCTGTGGCCGGGCTGGAAAGCCCAACGAACGAGAGGCTCTTCCTCGTGGTGCTTGACGAGAGCAGGGCCGTCGAGACCGTGGTTCTTCGACCGATCGGTGATGGCCCGGCAGACGTCGCCGCTGGACAGGACGTTGTCGCTCGTGTCCTGCCACTTCATCGACAACGGCGCCAGGTGCCAGCCACGCCCGCCCGGGACGCCGGTGCTGTCGGCGTTCGACTCCTGATGGCAGGTCACGCATTGGAGCGCGGGAACACCCTTGCCCTCGGGCCCGCGCACCACGTTGGCGAAGTGGCGATGCCGGTCGTCGCCTTGCTGCGGATAGCCTGTTGCGGTGTGGCAGTCGATGCAGCGGGGAGAGGTCAGAACGGAGTAGACTCGTTGCCACGCGGCGAGACCAGCCGCGGAATCCGGAGCGGCGGACACGGGGCCGACGGCCTCGCGCGCGGAGTCGGGGGAGCTCGAGCCGGCCCACGCCCCGCACGCGATCAGAGCCAGCGAGGCTGCCTGGAGTGTCCTGCCCAAACCCATGCGTGACCCTCCTTCCTATTGCTCTCCCGCCCACGGAACGCTATGGCTGCCGCCGTCGACCTGTCCAACACACTGTCGTTATCGAAGCAATATCCGGAGCCGATCGATATGGAACTAAGGCACCTGCGCTATTTCGTGGCCGTCGGGGAGGCCGAGCACTACGGACGTGCCGCCCAACGGCTGCGCGTGGCCCAACCCGCACTGTCCAGTCAGATCCAGGACCTGGAACGTGAGATTGGAGCTCAACTGTTCGACCGCTTGCCGCGCGGCGTTCGCTTGAGTGCAGCCGGGAAGGTGTTCCTGGAGGACTGCCGGCGGATTCTCAAAGACGTCAACGCGGCCGCGATCCGCGCTGAACGCGCGGCGCGCGGAATCATCGGGACGCTGCGGGTGGGTTTCACGGAGAGCGCGTCCTGGCACGGCGTCGTTCCCGACTCGCTGCGGGAATTCCGCCGCACGCATCCGGAGGCGGACCTGCAGCTCAGCTCGCTGAGCTCGATGGAGCAGATCGAGGCAGTCCGTTCAGGCCGGCTGGACACCGCCTTCGTCTACGTGCCGACAGCCGATCCCCAAATCGCGGAGATCGTTGTCGACTCCCATGACGTCGTGCTCGCCATTCCCCGACTTCACCCCGTGTCGAGGTTGAAGAAGCTCCGTTTGCGCGACTTGGTCGAGACCGACTTCGTATGGTTTCCGCGGCGCCAGCATCCCGCGAACTACGATCGCCTCCTGCAAGCGTGCTCTCGTGGCGGTCTGACCGACCCACGCATCGTGCAGCAGGCCGTGGATCAGGCCACGATGCTGAGCCTCGTTTCGTGCGGGCTGGGAGTCGCGTTCGTCACCGACGCCACGCGCTGGCGCTGCCCGAAGGAGGTCGTGCTTCGGAACGTCGACGACCTGCGGCTGCCGCTCACGGTCTCCTGCATCTGGAGGAAGGACAACAGGTCGCCGCTGCTAGCCAGGTTTCTGGAACACGCGCGGCAGCTCGCCGGAACGCAGCGGCCAACAGCGGCTGCGAACGGTGCCGTGGCTTGATGCTCGTCATTGGCTGGGCCATCACGCCGCCGGGCTGCAAGGCGGTGCGATGGGCTGAGCGTCTAGGTCTGACCGAGTCCTGGTGGCGAGTTAAGAATCGTCAGGATTGCGGGAGCCCGGTCGAGGCATGGATGGAGCCTTGTCGAGGACGATGGGGACGAAACGGGGCGCGGAGAGGTCGCCCTTCTCGTAGGTGCGGAAGACCAGGCCGGAGGCGGTGGCGGTGGCGGCGCAGCCGGACAGGAGGATCCAGGTGTCGGGGCGCGGGACGAGGACCTGGGTGACGGGGAGGTGCTCACCGCTGCGGGAGGTGACGTCGGTGGGCGCGGCGGCGAGCTCGGCCCAGGCGCCGGCGGGGCCCAGGCGGGTGAGGACGACCCGTTCCGCGGCGGCGGTGCGGCGGTCAAACCAGACGAGCTGGAGTGCGCCGCGGCGGTCGCCGAAGGGCAGGTCGATGCCGTAGTCGATGCCCTGGCGCCACATGCCCGTGGTGTCGCCGCCGCCCCAGGGGGTCCAGGTCGAGCGGCGCCAGGTCTTGCCGGTGTCGGACGAGAGGTAGGCGACGCCATCGGTCGTGAGATAGGCCGCGTCGGTGCCGGTCACGGCCAGCAGCTGGCCGCGGCGGGCGGGGGTGACGCCGGGGAGGCCCAGGACCCAGGTGCTCGGCGGACCGCTGGCCGAGAACATGCCGGTGCCGCTGATCACGCCGTCGCGCCGCTGCGGCGCCGGCACGGCTTGCGGCTGGCCGACGGCGGTGACCGTCAGGCTGCCATGGCTCTTCCATTCGCCCCCTTCGTAGCGGAAGCCGAAAGCCTGGACCTGGCCTTCCTGGTTGGCGGCGGTGTGCGCCACCACCCACGGAGCGCCGCTGGCGTCGTAGGTGGCTGCCGCGGTGCTGGCGCTGGGCAGGTTCAGGGGCCCGCCGAGCGGCTGCCAGCGGCCGCGGTCGAACCGCACCGGTAGCAGGCAATTGGCGCCGCAGGGCTGCAGCGCCAGCACCGGGCCCGGGCCGACCGAGCCGCCGAAGCGGCCGGCTTGCCGGTCCGGGTAGGCGTGGGCCTCGCGCACGGCGCCGGCGGCCGCGGCGCCTTCGGTTCCGGTGCCGGCGGTGCCGGCGGCACCGGCGCTGTCGAGATCGACGGTCCAGGAGCCGGCCCCGCCGCCGGGTCCGGCCACGGCGACCAGCACGCGCCCGGCCTCGGTGTCCATGCCGATGACGGTCAGCGCGGTGGACGAATCGCAGATGGTGCCGGTGGCGGCCGCGGCCTTGGGCATCGGCGGCGGTGCGGCGGCGGCGCCGGAGATGGCAAAGGCGAGAGCGACCATGGCGGCGACCTGGGCGCGGCGGGCGCCTCGGGAACGTGGGGGTCTGGATCTGCGGCGTGTCATGCTCGTTCCCCTCCCGAGACGGCCGTGCGGACGATGCGCGCCGGGACGCCGGCGACCGTGGCGCCGGCGGGCACGTCGGCGACGACGACGGCGCCGGCGGCGATGGTCGCGTCGTCGCCGACGTCGACGCCGCCGAGCACCAGCGCGCCGGCGCCGATGGTGACGCGGTTGCCGACCCGCGGATAGTCAAGCTCGTCGAAGCGTGCCTCGCCGAGGGTGACGCCCTGCAGCAGCGTGCAATCCTCGCCGATCACCGTGTAGCCGCCGACCACCAGGCCGACGCCGTGAGCGACGATGCAGCCGCCGCCGATCTCGGCCCGCGGCAGGATGTCGACGCCGCAGGCGCCGATCGTCCAGCGCCGGCACACCGCCGGCAAGAGCGGCACGCGCCAGCTTAGCAGCGTGTGGCCCAGGCGGTAGGCGGCCACAGCCTGGAAGCCGGAGTCGAGGAGCACCGCGTCGAACAGCGTCACCCAGAAGCCGCGTCCCTTGACCTGGCGCAGGCGGCGGAAGTCTCGCCCCAGCAGCGCCAGCAGCCGTCCGAGCGGCACGCGCGGCGGCGGCGGCGGCGGGGTGGTGGTGCCCCGGCGCACGCCACCCGCGTCGGCTCCGAGGGTCTCGGCGGAGGAGCCGCCGGTCTCGGCGCCGGGCGCCGGTGCGTGCTCCCCCGCGGGCGGCGGCTTCGGCTCCGTGTTCATCGGCTGGCGCCTCCGTGAGTGCCGGACGCATCGGGGGAGGGCCCCGGCGACGCGCCTCTGCCCCCGACACCCCCGCCCCCGCCCCCGCCTCCGCCGCGCAGGGCGCGCAGCAGCCCCAGGCGCGGCAGGCGGCTCCACCAGCGGTAGGCGCCGCTCGCCTTGAGCAGCAGCTCGAAACGGCCGTCGCGGGGGTTCACCGGCAGGCGGGGCAGCGCGAAGGCATCTCCCGCGCGCGCCGCCGAGACGCCATGAATGGCGGTGGCGGCGGCATAGCCGGCGACCGCGGCCGCGGCGCGGACGCGAGCGTCGAAGCGGCCGTAGGGATAGCAGAAGGTGGCGACCGGCGTCCCGATGGCCGCCGCCAGCTCCTCCCGCGAGCCTGCGACCTCGCCGGCCAGGGTGGCGTCGTCACAGGCGGTGAGGTCGAGGTGGTGGCGCCCGTGGGACCCCACCTCGATGCCGGCGGCGACCAGGCCGCGCAGGGCCGCGGCGTCGAGCAGGTCCTCCCGGCGCTCGCCGGCCTCGCCGCGCTCGCCGGACTCGCCGACCCCGCCGGGCTCGCCGGCCGAACGGTCCCAGCGGTTCGAGCCGCCGAGCTCGCCGCTGACCGCGAACAGGGTCGCGGTCATGCCGCGCGCCGTCAGCTCGGGCAGTGCGTGGTCGCGGAAGCAGCGGCAGCCGTCGTCGAAGGTGAGCACGACAGCGCGGCGGGGCAGGTGGCGCCCGGCGCCAGAGCGTGCGGCGGCCTCGGCCAGCGTCAGGGTGTGATGACCGTGGTAGGCCAGCGTGTCGAGCACGGCGGCGAGCTTGCGGCGGGAGAGATAGCTGTCGGGATGCAGCGGCGGCGGCTCGAGCTCCGCCGCCGGCACCTCCTCGACGTGATGGAACATCAGGACCGGAACGCGCAGCAGGGTCATGGCCCGGGCCTCTCGGCGGGCCGGCCTGCGGCCGCGGCACGGCCTTCCTGTTCACGCCTGCCGACACGTCCGGCCGGTCGCAGGCAGGTCAGCAGCTCGGCGTAGGCGGTCACGGTGGCGGCGATCGGGAAGCGCTCGGCGCGGCGCCGCGGCAGCTCGCCCCAGTCGCGGGCCAGCGCCGCGCCCAGCGCCCCGGAGTAGGCTACGGCATCGGTCACGTCGCAGAGCAGGCCGGCGTCGCCGATCACCTCGCGCCGCACGGCGTCGTCCGGGGCCACGACCGGCACGCCGCAGGCCAGCGCCTCGAGGTAGACCAGGCCGAACGACTCCGTGCGCGACGGTAGGGTAAAGCAATCCGCCGCCGCGTACCAGGCCGGCATCTCGTCGCGCGGCACCACCCGCCGCAGGTAGCGGCCGGCGCCGAGCCGCTCGGCGGCCAGCCGGTCCAGCGCCGCCGCGTCCGGTCCCTCGCCGAGCACCGTCAAGCTGCCGCCCGCCGGCAGCCGCGCCACGGCTTCCACAGCCAGATGCATGCGCTTGAGGGCGTCGACGGCACCGGCGCAGAGCACCCGCGGATGCGGCATCCGCGGCGGTCCGGCCGGCGGTCCAGTTGGCGTCTCGGCAGCCGGTGACGAAGGCGGACCGGCAGGTGGGTCTTGCGAAGCCTCCACGAGCGATCCTTCAGGCGGGTTCGCAGGCGACCTCGGTGGCGTCTCGGCCGGCGGGCCGGACAGCGTCCCGGCGGCCGGCCGCCGCCAGCGCTCGAGGTCGATGCCGTGCGGGATGACGACGATCGCGGCGCCCGGGGCTTCCCGGCGCACCATCTCGGCGGCGGCGGCGGTGAAGGTCACCACGCGGTCGGGGCGCTGGCGGGCGAAGGCCCCTTCCCACTTCGGGTCGACGCCGTGGGCGATGTCGACGAAGGGCACGCCGCGCCGCCGCCGCAGCAGGCGGCAGAGCCAGGCGCCCACCAGGCCGCCCTCCATCACCACGACGTCGAAGCCGCCGCGCCAGAGATGGGGCAGGGCCGACAGCGCCGCCGTGGCCCATTCGAGGCTCAGCGGATCGAGGAAGAGGCTGTCGAGCGCCTTGCGGCCGAGGCGCGTGCCGCGGTAGACGGCGCCGATCAGCGGCTGGTCCCGCGGCAAGGCGCGGATGCGGGTGTGCGGCACCGGCGCCGGCCCGCGGCAGAAGAGGCGCACCTCGAGGCCGGGCAGCGCCCCGAGGCCCTGGCACAGCTCGACCACGAAGGCCTCGGCGCCGCGCCTCACCACGCCCACTCCGGGCATCACGAAGGCGATGCGCATCAGGGCTCCCCGAGCGGCAGCGCGGCGGCCGCCGGATCGCCGGGAAAGGGCGCCGCCTCGCCGGCGAGGCTGGCGGCGACCGCCGCCGGGGCGGGCTCGGGCGCGGCGGCGAAGAAGTCGCGGAAGGGGCCGCGGAACCGCGCCACGTAGAGCGCCAGGGCCGCCGCCGCGGCCGGGACCGAGGCGCCCAGCCGCCACCAGGTGGCCGCCGGCAACCACCATGCGACCAGCGCGAAGAGCGGCAGCGGCACCAGGTAGAGGTACAGGAGGTCGCGCGCCAGCCGGCCGAGCTCGGCGCCGCCGAGGACGCGGTAGACGCGCCAGGCCATCAGCAGGCTGCCGAGCAGCAGGTAATTGGCCCAGGCCATGCCGATGGCGCCCAGGCGGCGGGTGAGGAGGATGCCGAAGAGGGTCAGCGAGGCGATGTTGAGGGCGACGACCCCGAACCAGGCGCGGTCGCGCCCCTCGGTCTTGAGCAGCTCGCCGCCGAGCGGCGACAGCGGATCGGCGAGCGGCGCGAAGCAGAGCACCTGCACCAGCGGCACTGCCGGGGCCCACCGCGGGCCGATCAGGATCCGCACCAGCACCACCTCGGCGTTGAACGCCAGGAAGTAGCCGCCGAGGGTCTGCAGGCCGAGCAGGGTCACGGTGCCGAGGCGGTAGGAGGCGAGGTAGCGCTGGCGGTCACCGTGCTTGCGGTAGTCGATCAGCGCCGGGTAGAGCACCCGCGCCACCGCCGGCATCACCAGCTCCTGCAGGCGGAAGCCCCACTCGCGCGCCTTGTTGTACTGCGCCGTCCAGAAGGCGCCGGCGGCCACCCCCAGGCCGGAGCCGACGATCAGCTTGCTCACCTGTGGCAGCGGCAGCGCGGCGAGGGCGATCAGGAAGAGGAAGTAGCTGCGGCCGATCATCGACGGCAGCGCCGCGAGGCCGGCGCGGTCGAGGCGCAGCGGGATGCGCCCCCAGACGCGGCGCCAGAGCAGGGCGGCGAAGAGCGCGGCGCCCACCAGCTGGCCGGCGACCAGGGCCCAGACGCCGGCGCCGGCCGCGGCCAGGGCGATCGACACCACGGCGATGGCGGCGCCGCGGACGATCTCCGGCATCACCAGGCGGCCCACCTGCAACTCGCACTCGTAGTAGACCCGCGGCACGACCGCCAGGCCGTCGAGCAGCACCCACCAGGCGTAGACCGCCAGCACGGCTGGCAGCCTCGGGTCGAGCCCGGCGGTGGCCGGCGCGGCCAGCGCCAGGACCGCGCTCAGCACCAGGCCCGCGCCCGCCTCCCAGGCCAGCACCGCGCCGAAGGGACGCCGGGGATGGCGCACCAGCTCGTAGGGCAGGCCGAGGTCGCGGACGATGGCGGCGATCACCGCGAAGGCGAGGGCGAGGTCGTAGAGGCCGATCGCCTCGGGCAGGATGATGCGCGCCAGCGCCAGGTCGCTGGCGGCGCGAATGAGCACCCGGCCAAGCTGGCTGCCGTACGCCGCGAACGTGGAGTGCAGGAAGCGCCGCTCGGAAGAGCGCATGCGGCGGATTCTGTCATCTCCCGGAGGCGGCCGGCCCGGCCGGTCCCGGCAGGTCTTTTCTGATCTCTAAGAGTCGGTCCAGCCGTCCAGAATGGCCTGGTACCAGGCGCGGCGGAAGGCGGCGACGGCCGGCAGGGCACGCCAGCAGGGGAGGAGGGAGGGATGGCGGAGGAAGATGGCGGCGGCGCCGGTCCAGGCCTTGAGCGGGGCGGCGCGGCGCAGGCGGCGGCGGGATGCCCAGGTGGGGCCGCCGGCGAAGGCGCTCGGGTGGCGAGCGGCGAACTGGCGGAAATGCGCGCCGTACCAGGCGGCGTGGGCTTCGACGTCGCCGCGGCTGGCGCGCACCGCGGCATGCTCGACCAGGGCGGCGGGCACGAAGGCGGTGGCCAGCCCGGCGGCGCGGGCGCGCCAGACCCAGTCGTGATCCTCGCTGGTCGGCAGGCGCTCGTCGAACGGTCCGACGCGCTCCCAGGCGGCGCGCGTCACCGCCAGGTTCAGGCTGCCCAGCGGGCGCCGCGTGTCGGCCTCGGCCGAGCGGTCGGCGAGCAGCGGGTGGAAGGAGGCGATGTTGTCGGCCAGCGCCCAGAGGCCGGGGCCGCCGCCGGTCCCGCTGGTCCCGCCGGCACCGGTCCCGCCGGGGCCGCCCCCGCGCCGGCCGCTCCCGCCGGAGCCGGGGCGCGGGAAGGTGACGGCGCCGCCGGCCACCGGGGCGGAGTCGAGCGCCGCCGCCAGCCGCCGCACCCAACCGGCGGCGGGGCGGCAGTCGGCGTCGGTGAACAGCAGCCGCTCGCCGCTCGCCGCGGCGACGCCGCGGTTGCGCGCCGCCGCCGGGTTCAGGCGTTCGGCGGTCTCGAGGAAGCGCACCGCCCCGTCGCGCGGCACGAGGCCCGGGGCGTCGCTCCCCACCACCAGCACCTCGATGCCGGGCCCCGGTGCGCCCTGCTCGCGCAGCGCGGCCAGGGTGCGGTCGACGAGCGGCGAGTCGAGGTCGGGGATGACGATGCTGATCGTCGGGGCCGGGGATGCCGGGAGGGCCGGGGGCGACGGGGAAGCCGCGGGCGCCGGGGAGGCCGCGCCCGGGCCGCGGAGCGCCGGAGCTTCAGGCAGGGGCGCCCCGCAGCGTCCGCACCTTGCGCGCCCAGTAGCGGGAGCGCATCGACTTGACGCTGGCGATGCGGTCCTCGGCGACGCGGTGGGCGGCGGCGCTGGTCGGGATGCCCTGGGCCCGCGACAGCTCGAAGATGCGGGTGGTGTTCTGGAAGAGCCCGCGCGCCATGCGCAGGGCGGTCGCGCGGTTGTAGCCGGTGAGCTCGCTGTAGACGTTGATCAGGCCGCCGGCGTTGAGCACGAAGTCCGGGGCGTATAGGATGCCGCGGTCGTGGAGGGCCTGGCCGTGGCGCTCCTCGTCCGCCAGCTGGTTGTTGGCGGCCCCCGCCACGATCTTGCAGCGCAGCTTCGGGATGCTGCGGTCGTCGAGCACGGCGCCCAGGGCGCAGGGAGCCAGGACGTCGCACTCGGCCTCGATGATCTCGCCGGGCGCCAGGATCTCGACGCCCAGCTCGTCGCGCGCCCGGGCCGTCGCCGCCTCGTCGATGTCGGCGGCGAGGACCGCGGCCTTCTCCTCCCGCAGGTAGCGGGCGAGGGCAAAGCCGACGCTGCCCAGGCCCTGGACGGCGACGGTGCGCCCGGCGAGCTGCGCGGAGCCGAGCTGCCAGGCGGCGGCCGCCTTGATCCCCTGCAGCACCCCGAAAGCGGTCACCGGCGAGGGATCGCCGCCGCCCTTCTGCGCGGCGGAGATGCCGGTGACCCAGCGCGTCTCGGTGAGGATCTGCTCCATGTCCTCCATGTCGGTGCCGACGTCCTCGGCGGTGATGTAGAGGCCGCCGAGCGAGTCGACGTAGCGGCCGAAGGTGCGCAGCAGCGCCTCCGACTTGTCGCGCTTCGGGTCGCCGAGGATGACCGCTTTGCCGCCGCCCAGGTGGAGCCCGGCCGCCGCCGCCTTGTAGGTCATGCCGCGGGAGAGGCGCAGCACGTCGGTCAGGGCCTCGTCCACCGTGGCGTAGGGCAGCATGCGCACGCCGCCCAGCCCCGGCCCGAGCACGGTCGAGTGCACCGCGATGATGGCCCGCAGGCCGACCTCCGGGCTCGAGCAGAACAGTACCCGCTCGTGCCCCATGCCCGCCATCTGGTCGAAGAGCTCCATCGGGCTAGGGCGCCTCGAGCGCGTCGAGCGCCGAGAGGGCGGCGAGCACCTCGGCGTCGTGGCCGTCGACGTTGACCCGCTTCCAGACCCGCCGCACCTTGCCGGCGCGGTCGACGAGGAAGGTCGAGCGCTGGATGCCCATCGACTTCTTGCCGTAGAGGTTCTTCTCGCGCCAGGCGCCGTAGGCGCCGGCGACCCGGTGGCCGGGGTCGGCGAGCAGCGGGAAGTTGAGGGCGTACTTGTCGCGGAACTTGCCGTGGCTGGCGACGTCGTCGGGCGAGACGCCGAGCACGGCGGCGCCGTGGGCGGCCAGCTCGGACTTGCGGTCGCGGAAGGCGCAGGCCTCCCGGGTGCAGCCCGGGGTGTCGTCCTTCGGGTAGAAGTACAGCACGACCGGCTGGCCGCGCAGGGCGGAGAGCCGGACCTCCTTGCCGTCGTCGGCGCGCAGGGTGAAGTCGGGCGCGCTCTGGCCCTCTTCGATCCATGCGGGTTGTTCGGCCATGGCAGCTCCTCGAGGGTGCGGAGTCATCGCCCTTGCGCCGGTGCGAGCGCGCCTCGATCCTGCTCGAGCGAGAGGCGATTCTATGACGAAGACGGGCGCTCCGGCGCGAAGTGGGGGCGTCGCGGCGGGCGCGTGTCGGTAGAATCGTCGGTAGAATCCAGGAATGCAACCCGAGCCACGAACGCCGCGGGAGCTGGCGGCGATGCTGAAGGGCTGGGCGGTCGCGGCAGGGTTCGACCGCGCCGGGGTGGCGGCGCTGGAGCCGGCGCGGACCGGAGAGGCGTTCGTGCGCTGGCTGGCGCGAGGAGAGCTGGCCGGGATGCGCTACCTCGAGCGGCGGCTCGCGGCGCGGCTGCAGCCGGCGACGGTGCTCGAGGGGGCGCGATCCGTGCTGTGCGTGGCGCTGCAGTACCACCCGCTGGCCGGGGAGCGGGAGCCGGCGGGGGACCTTTGGCCGCGGGTGGCGCGGTACGCGCGGGGGCGCGATTACCACGACGTCATGGGGGAGCGGCTGCGCGCGCTGGCGCTGCGGGTCGCGGCGGCGTTCCCGGGGAGCGCCAGCCGGCCGTACGTCGACACCGGCCCGGTGCTGGAGCGCGAGCTGGCGGCGCGCGCCGGGTTGGGGGCGGTGGGCAAGAACACCAACCTGCTGCACCGGCAGGGGGGATCGTGGTTCCTGCTCGGCGAGCTGTTCCTCACCCTCGACCTGGCGCCTGACGCGCCGGTGACGGACCTCTGCGGGCGCTGCACGCGCTGCCTCGAGGCCTGCCCGACCGGGGCGCTGCCGGAGCCCTACCGCCTGGACAGCCGCCGCTGCATCAGCTACTGGACGATCGAGCACCGCGGCGAGCTGCCGCTGGCGGCGCGCGAGCTGGTGGGCGACTGGGTCTTCGGCTGCGACGTCTGCCAGGAGGTCTGCCCGTGGAATCACAAGGTCGCGGGCGCCGCCCACCCCGAGCTCGGCCTGCCGCCCGAGCGCGGCGGGCTCGACCTGGTCGGCCTGCTGAGCATGGACCGCGACGGCTACGTGGCGCGCTTCCGCGGCAGCCCGATGAAGCGCGCCAAGCAGGAGGGGCTGCAGCGCAACGCGGCCGTCGCGATGGGCAACCGCGGCGACCGGCGCTACGTGCCGGCGCTGGCCGCCGCGCTCGGGAGCGACGCCTCGGCGGTCGTGCGCGGGCACGCCGCCTGGGCGCTCGGGCGGCTGGGCGGGGAGGCGGCGCGGCAGGCGCTCGGCGCCGCGATGAATGCCGAGAGCGAGCCGCGGGTGCGGGCGGAGATCGAGGCGGCGCTGGCTCAGATGGCGGCGATGGCTGAGATGGATGAGATGGCCGAGATGGCCGAGATGGCTGAGACCGCCGAGATTACCGCGCTTGCCCAGGCGCCCGAGGCCCCATAGGATCGTGGCGATGGGACGGCTCCCGAAGGACCTCGCCTAGCCATGTGCGGCATCTGCGGTTACGTCAGCTTCCGCCATGTCGCGGACGGCGGCGCGCTCGGCCCGGAGGCTGCCGGGCGGGTGGAGGCGATGCTGGGCGCCCTCGCCCATCGCGGCCCGGATGCGTCGGCGCTGCTCGCGGCCGGCCCCGCCGTGCTCGGGGCGACGCGGCTGGCCATCCGCGGCCTGGTGGACGGCCGGCAGCCGCTGGTCGACGCCGCCAGCGGCGTGGTGGCGGTCTGCAACGGCGAGATCGACAACTACCGGGAGCTGAAGGCCTGGCTGGCGGAGCGCGGGCGGCCGGTGGCGCAGGCGACCGACGTGGCGGTGATCCCGGGGCTCTACCTGGAGCTCGGCGAGAGGTTCCCGGAGGTGATGGTCGGCGCTTTCGCCATCGGCCTGTGGGACCCCCGGCGGCGGCGCCTGGTCCTGGTCCGCGACCGCGCCGGCGAGAAGCCGCTGTTCTTCCGCGCCGAGACGGCCGCGGACGCCGGCGGCGGCCTCGGCCAGGCGCTGTTCGCCACCGAGCTGGCGGCGCTGGCGCCGGCGGTCCTGGCCGCTCGCGGCACTGCCGCCGCTGCCGCCGCTGCCGCCGCCGCGCCGGACATCGACGCCGAGGCGCTGGCCCAATACCTCCGCTTCGGCTGCTTCGCGGTGCCGCGCACGCCGTTCGCCGGGATGCAGAAGGTCGGGCCGGGAGAGCGCGTCGTGATCGATGCCGGCGGCGTCCGGCGGGAGCGCTACTGGCGGTGGCGCACGGCGGGGCCGGCGCCGGCGGAGCTAACCGTCGCCGGACAAGCGGCGCCGGTGGCGGGCTCCCCGGAGCCGATCGGGGCCCTGTTCCGGGACCTGGCCGAGGGAGGGCCGGAGCCACCAGCGACTCCGGGGGCACCGGAGCCGCCGAGCTCAACGGCGCGGGCAGCGCCGGCATGGCAGGTGCGGCCGACGCTGCCGAGAATGGAAATGCGGCCGTCGTCTCCGCCGAAGCTCGACGAGCTCGATCGCGTCTTCCGGCAGGCGGTCGCGCGCCAGACGGACGTCGAGGTGTCGTGCGGCGTGTTCCTGTCCGGAGGGGTGGATTCGTCGCTTGTCACGGCGGTGGCGCGCTCGGTGCGCCCGGAGCTGCCGCTGCGGGCCTTCTCGCTGCGCTTCCCGGAGACCAGCTACGACGAGGGGGAGGTCGCCGCCCGGGTGGCGCGGCGGCTGGGTCTCGCCACCACCGAGGTCTGGGTGCGGCCCGAGGACTTCATGTCGAGCCTCCCCGAGCTGGTGCGGATGGCGGGAGAGCCGCTCGCCGACCCGGCCTGGGTGCCGGCGGCGCTGCTCGCCCGCCGCGCCGCCGCCGAGGTGCGGCAGGTGCTGGTGGGAGAGGGCGGCGACGAGCTGTTCGGCGGCTATCCGACGCACAGCGGCGTCTGGCTGGGCGAGCGCTACGAGCGGCTGCCGCGGCCGCTGCGCCGCCTGCTGGCGGGATGGGTGACGCGGCTGCCGCCGAGCGACAAGAAGGTGACGCTGTCGTTCCTGCTCAAGCGTTTCGTCGCCGGCGAGGGCCTCGAGGGATTGCAGCGGCACCTGCTCTGGACGTCGAACATCGCCCCCGAGATCCTGGCGCGGCTGGGCTTCCCGGCGCCGGCGGCCGCGGCGCCGCCGGCGGCGGACGGGGGCGGTTGGGACGCCGCGCCGGCCGGGAGCGTGCTCGACCGGGTGCAGCAGCACGATCTCGAGACCTCGCTCGCCGAGGGCCTGCTGACCAAGGCTGACCGCGCCAGCATGCACTTCGCGCTCGAGCTGCGGGCGCCCTTCCTGGACCGCGACGTCATGGAGCTGGCGGCGCGCCTGCGCGACGAGCAGCGCGTGCGGGGGATCGCGACCAAGGTCTTCCTGAAACGCTATGCTTCGCGCTATCTTCCGCGCTGGGTCGTCCACCGGCGCAAGCGCGGCCTGTCGGTGCCGCTGGCGTCCTGGCTGCGCGGACCGCTGCGCGGCTGGGCGGAGGAGCGCTTGACCTCGGGGCGGCTGGATGCGGCGGGGATCGACGAGCGGGCGGCGGGCGCTCTCCTCGGCGAGCACCTGCGCCGCGAGCGCGACCACGCCCGGGCGCTGTGGACGCTGGTGGTGCTGGCCGAGTGGCTGGATTGGGCGGCCGGGCTGGCGACGATCGCCGAGCCGCGGCTGGCCGCGGCGACGGTCGCGGCTGGCGCGACGGCCACCGCGGCCGCGCCAGCGCCACCCGGGGCGCCCGGGGGGCCCGGGCCGCCCGGGGCGCCGGAAGCGCCGGCGACGGCGGCTGGGGTCATGGCAGCGCTCGTCGCGCTCGTCGCGCTCGGGTAGCGGGTCCGGTTGACACTCCGGGGAGGCGGCCCTATACTCATACGCCCCGAGTTCTCAACGAGTTAAGTGGAACTCGACCGATTCGATCTCCCCCCATGGGAGGGCAGCGCGGCCAGCGCAGCAAGTCGCCGCCGCCAGCCTGCAAGTCCACGGGGTCGACAGGCCAGGCGCCTGAATCCAATGCCCAAGGAGGTACGTCTTTTTATGCCGGCGAGTGAAGACAGCCAGGACCAGCCGACCATGACGGCCGAGTCCGATGTGGAGGAGCAACACCAGGAGCAGGAGGACTACAAGAAGCTCCTCGACCTGTACGACGAGAGCATGCGCAATCTCACCGAGGGTGAGATCGTCCCGGGCCGCGTCATCGGGGTGACCTCGAACTCGGTGATCGTGGACGTGGGCTACAAGTCCGAGGGCCTGATCCCGATCGAGGAGTTCACCGACCGCGAGGGCCGCCTCACGGTGGCCGTCGGCGAAGAGGTGGACGTGCTGCTCGAGAAGACCGAGGACCTCGAGGGCCACGTCCTGCTGTCGCGGATCAAGGCGCAGCGCATGCGCCGCTGGACCGAGGTGGAGCGCGCCTACAAGGACGGCCGGGTGATCAAGGGGCGCATCACCGATCGCATCAAGGGCGGCCTCACCGTCGACGTCGGCCTGCGCGCCTTCCTGCCCGGCTCGCTGGTGGACATCAAGCCGGTCAAGAACCTCGAGTCGCTGCGCGGCCAGGAGATGGAGTTCAAGGTCATCAGCCTGGACCGGCGGCGGAACAACATCGTCCTGTCGCGCAAGGCGGTGCTCGAGACCGAGCTGGTGAAGAAGAAGGCCGAGACGCTGAAGAAGCTCGAGGAAGGGGCGCGGCTGAAGGGCGTGGTCAAGAACATCACCGATTACGGCGTGTTCATCGACCTCGGCGGCATCGACGGCCTGCTGCACATCACCGACATCTCGTGGGGGCGCGTCAATCATCCCTCCGAGCATTTCTCGGTGGGCGACGAGGTCGAGGTGGTGATCCTGAAGTTCGATCCCGAGACCGAGCGCGTCTCGCTCGGCTACAAGCAGAAGGGCGACGATCCTTGGACCCTGGTCGACAAGAAGTACCCGATCGGCTCGCGGGTGAAAGGCCGCGTCGTGTCGCTGGTCGACTACGGCGCCTTCGTCGAGATCGAGGAGGGCGTCGAGGGCCTGATCCACGTCAGCGAGATGTCGTGGACGAAGAAGGTCGTCAACCCGGCCAAGATCCTCGAGGTCGGTGACGAGGTGGAGGCGATCGTCTCCGAGCTCGACATGGATCAGCGCCGCATCAGCCTGTCGCTGCGCCAGACCGAGCGGAATCCCTGGGAGGAGCTGGCCGACACGCACCCCGAGGGCACGGTGATCGAGGGCAAGGTGCGGAACCTGACCGAGTTCGGCGCTTTCGTCGAGATCACCGAGGGCATCGACGGCCTGATCCACGTCTCGGACATGAGCTGGACGAAGCGCGTCAAGCATCCCAGCGAGGTGCTGAAGAAGGGCGACGTGGTCCGGGCGCGCATCACCAACATCGACGTCGAGAACCAGCGCGTCTCGCTGTCGATCAAGGAGTTCATGCCGAACGAGTGGGACGACTTCGCGCGCCAGCACAAGGTCGGCGACGTGCTCAGCGGCCGCATCGTCAACGTGACCGATTTCGGCCTGTTCATCGACATCTACAACGGCCTCGAGGGCCTCGCCCACGTCAGCGAGATCGACGTCCCGGGCGGCGCCAAGCTCGAGGACAGGTTCGCGGTCGGCGATTACGTGCGGACGCGCATCCTGCGGATCGAGGAGGACGAGAAGAAGGTGGGCCTGTCGATGCGCGGCGTGACGCAGCCGACGCCGAACGAGGTCTCCGAGATGAAGGCCGAGGCGGCCGCTCGGCGCCACCATGCCGCTGCCGGGGCGAGCGGCGCCGTGGCGGCCTCGGCGGCGCCCGAGGCCGAGGAAGCGCACGAGACGGCGGTCGCGGCCACGGTAGACGCGGCGGCCACGGCGGACGAGGCGGCGCAGGCCTCGGCCGAACCCGGCCGCGGCAAGCGGCGCGAAGGCAAGAAACAGCAACAGCAGCAGGAAGAGCAAGCGGGGTCTTCAGAGTAGGTCGGGCGAACGCGAAGCGGCGGACCACGCGGCTTGGCCTGAGTGGCGCGCCTCGGGGCACCTCTGGCCGGCCGGCGTCCATTCTGAGGAAAGGGGTGGGAGATGGCGACGGTGCCTTTGAAGGACGGCATGACCAAGGCCGAGCTGGTCGAGGAAGTGGCTCGGACGACGCAGCTGACCAAGAAGCACGCCGAGATCATCGTCAACACGGTGTTCGACAGCATCGTCCACTCGCTCAAGGATGGCGAGAAGATCGAGCTCAGGGGCTTCGGCAGCTTCCGCATCCGCCACCGCGGCGCGCGCACCGGCCGCAACCCGAAGACCGGCGACAAGGTGAAAGTGCCGCCGAAGCGCATTCCCTACTTCAAGCCGGGCAAGGAGCTGCGAGAGCTGCTGAACGACGAGTGCTAGTGTCCCGCACGCCGCGACAGGGGCCACTCCGGTCGTCGAAGCGAGCGCTCGCGCGCGCTCTTCGTCCAACTTGCCGCTCACGAGAACGAGGAGAATCGATTGCCGGATACCGCTAGCCCCGAGGCGCCCCCTGCGCCTCCGCCTTCCCAGGACGCACAGGCGGCGCGGCCGCTGCCCGCCGCGCAGGTGGTGATGGCCGTGGCGCTCGCCTGGCTGGTGCCCGGCCTCGGCCACGTCTATCTCAAGCGGGCCGTGCGCGGCCTGATCTTCTTCGCGCTGGTGATGATCTCGCTCGGCATCGGTTGCAGCCTGCAGGGCAACCTCTACCGGCCGATGCAGGGGCAATGGCTGAGCTACCTGGCGACCTTCGGTGAGATCGGCACCGGCGTGCCTTACTTCGTGCTGCGCTACGGCCTCCACTACGACGGCCGGCAGGAGGCGGCGGGCTTCGAGTACGGCACCGCATTCCTGCTCACCTCCGGCCTCATGAACCTGCTGCTGGTGCTCGACGCCTGGGACATCGCCAGCGGCCAGAAGGAGTGAACGGTGCTGTCGCATTTCCTGCTGATGGTGGTGTATGCGCTGCTGGTGAGCCTCTTCTTCACCACCCTCTGGCGCCGCGAGCGCCGCGCGCAGATCGTGCTCTTCCTGCAGCTCTTCTTCGGCATGGTCGGCGGCGGCCTGATCGTCGCGTGGCTGATGTATCCGTTCCCGCCCGGTCCGCCGGCGCCGATCCCGTGACGGCGGCGCCAGCCGGCGAGGCCGCGGCCATCGGCGCCAGCTGCGATGGCCGCGGCGGCGACGAGCTGCTGATGGTGGCCGGCGAGGCGTCGGGCGACCTGCACGGCGCTCGGCTGCTCGCCGAGCTGCGCCGGCTGGTGCCGGGGTTGAGGGCCTTCGGGTTGGGCGGCGCCGAGCTGCGGGCGGCGGGCCTCGACGCGGTGGCCGACAGCTCCGAGGTGGCGGTGGTGGGAGTCGTCGAGGTGCTGAAGGTGCTGCCGCGCGTCCGCCAGGTGTTCGCCGCGCTGCTGGCGGAGGCGGACCGGCGGCGGCCGCGCGCCGCGGTGCTGATCGACTTTCCCGACTTCAACCTGCGGCTGGCCGGCCGGCTGGCGCGCCGGGGCATTCCCGTCGTCTACTACATCAGCCCCCAGGTCTGGGCGTGGCGGCGGGGACGGGTGCGGACGATCGCGCGGCGGGTCGACGAGATGCTGGTGCTGTTCCCTTTCGAGGTGGAGTTCTACCGGCGCGCGGGCGTGCGGGCCGTGCACGTCGGCCATCCGCTGGTCGACGAGGTGCCGCGGCTCCCGGGCGCCTGGGACCGCGAGCCGGCGGCGGGCGAGCCCTACCGGCTGGCGCTGCTGCCGGGGTCGCGGCGCAGCGAGGTCGAGGCGCTGCTCCCCGCGATGCTGGCCGCCGCGGCGAGGGTGGCGGCGGAGGTGCCAGTCGCGGTGACGCTGATCCGCGCGCCCGGCATCCCGGAGGAGTTGCTGGCGAAGCACGTCGAGGGGTTCCGGCGGCGGCGCGGGGGCGGCGCGGGCGATCGCGGGGGGGAGGGCTCCCAGGCGCGGGGCTCCGGCGGCGGCGTCGAGATGCCCGTGCGGGTGGAGAGCGCGGACCGCTTCGGCGCCATCGCCGACTCGCACCTGGCGCTCTGCGCGTCCGGGACCGCGACGCTCGAGGTGGGCCTGCTGGGCACGCCGATGATCGTGCTGTACCGGCTGGCGCGCTGGAGCTACCTGCTGGCCAGGATGCTGGTGCGGCTGCCGAACTTCGCCATGGTCAACTTGGTGCTGGGCCGCGAGGTGGTGCCCGAGCTGCTGCAGGGTGAGGCCGAGCCGGAGCGGATCGCCGCCGAGGCCCTGCGGCTGCTCGGCGACCGCGAGGCGCGGGCGCGGGTGCGGGCCGGCCTGGCCGAGCTGCGGCCGCGCCTCGGCGAGGGGGGCGCGAGCGCGCGCGCGGCGCACCAGGTCGCCGAGGTGCTGGCGCGGGAGCGGGCGCGGCGGGGAGCGGCGGCGGCATGATCATGAGCCTGCCCGCGTTCTTCTGGCGCTACGCGCGGCACTACGCCGCTTGGGGGCTGCTGGCCGGCGCCGGCATCGTGCTGTTCGCCGCTGCGACCGCCGCCACCGCCTCGCTGATCAAGCCGATCTTCGCCGAGGTGCTGCTCGCCGGCGACCGCGCGCCCGACCCGCTGGGCGGCGGCATGGCGGGATTCGGCGCGAGCGAGGCGCACGCTCCGGCGGGTTCAGCGGCTCCGGCTCCGGCGGGTGCCGCGGCTCGGGCCCCGGCGGGTGCCGCGGCTCCGGCGGCTGCCGTCGCGGGAGCGGCAGCGGGGGGCACGCCGGCCCCGGCAGGCAAGTCGCCGGCGGGCGGAACGGGGGCCGGGGCAGGCAAGGAAGGCCCGACCAATCCTCTGGCCCGGTGGAAGATGCGGTTCAACCTGTCGCGGCAGCTGGACCGCGGCTATGCCTCGCTCAAGCGGCGCCTCGGCGTCCGGCCCGCGCAGGTCGTCTACTTCGTCCCGCTCCTGGTGGTGCTGGTCTTCTTCCTGCGCTCGTTCGCCGACTTCATCTCGGGCTATGCCTTCCAGCGCATCGGCTTCGGCATCACCACCGACATCCGCAACGACCTCTACGGCCAGATCATCGACCAGTCGAGCCGCTTCCACGCCGACCACACCTCGGGCGAGCTGGTGTCGCGGGTGGTGAGCGACGTCGCGCTGATGCAGAGCGCGGTCTCGAACCGCCTGCTCGATCTCTTCCAGCAGACGGTCACGCTGCTGGTGCTGCTGGTGTTCCTGCTCTCGAGCCACTTCCAGCTGGCGCTGGTGTCGCTGGTCGCGGCGCCGCTGCTGCTCTATCCCATCGTGCGCTTCGGCAAGGGGATGCGCCGCACCAGCCATCGCAGCCAGGAGCGCATGGCCGATCTGACCAGCCTGATGGCCGAGGGCATCCGCGGCCACCGCGTGGTCAAGGCCTTCGGCATGGAGCCGTTCGAGCAGCAGCGCTTCCGCGAGGCGACGCGCCGCCACCTGAAGGTCAACCTGCGCGCGCAGATGCTGGCGCAGTCGTCGGGTCCGGTGGTCGAGTCGCTGGGCGTGCTGGGCGCGGCGGTGCTGCTGATCTACGCCGGCCAGGCGATCCGCGCCGGCCGCCTCTCGGCCCCCGAGCTGGTGCAGTTCCTCACCACCCTGTTCATGCTCTACGACCCGATCCGCAGGCTCAACAAGGTCAACCTGGTGCTGCAGGAGGCGCTGGCCGCCGCGCAGCGCGTGTCGCGCCTGCTGGCGGTGCCCAACGAGATCGCCGACCGGCCGGGCGCGCGCGCCGTCGAGAAGGTGCTGGCGGGGGTCGCCTACGAGGGGGTCTGCTTCTCCTACGACGGGCGGCGGATGGTGCTGCGCGAGGTGGACTTCGCCATCCGCGCCGGCGAGATCGTGGCGCTGGTGGGCTCCTCGGGGGCCGGGAAGTCGACCCTGGTCAACCTGCTCCCGCGCTTCTTCGACCCGGACCGCGGGCGCGTCGCCATCGACGGCGTGGACATCCGCGACCTGCGCCTCGGCGGCCTGCGCTCGCTGATCGGCATCGTCACCCAGGAGACGGTGCTGTTCAACGACAGCGTCCGGCACAACATCGCCTACGGCCGCACCGACCTGCCGCTCGAGCGGGTGCGCGAGGCGGCGGCCGCGGCCTACGCCGACGAGTTCATCATGCAGCTGCCGCACGGCTACGACACGATCATCGGCGAGTCGGGGCTGCGGCTGTCCGGCGGCCAGCGGCAGCGGCTGGCGATCGCCCGGGCGCTGCTCAAGAACGCCCCCATCCTGATCCTCGACGAGGCGACCTCGCAGCTCGACAGCCAGTCGGAGGCGCTGGTGCAAAAGGCGCTCTACAACCTGATGCAGGGCCGCACGACCCTGGTCATCGCCCACCGCCTCTCGACCGTGATGAAAGCCGACCGCATCGTGGTCATGGACGCCGGCCGCCTCGTCGAGGAGGGCTCGCACGACCAGCTGCTCGCCCTGGGGGGGACCTACAAACGGCTCTACGAGCTGCAGTTCCGGGCCTGAGCCGGAGCCGCGCCGGCGGCGATCGGGGCGAGTCCGGCCCCGCGGGCCCTGCCGGCGCCCTCCGGGTGGCGGCGCTGTCGCTGGGCGCCGCCTGGCTGATTCGCGGGTTGCGCGCCAGCGTGCGGCTGCGCCATCACGGCGACGCCGCGGTGCGCGCCTGGGAGGCGGAGGGCCGGCGCTTCATCCTCGCCTTCTGGCACCGGCACCTGCTGCTGATGCCGTATGCCTACCGCGGGCGCCGCGTCTCGGTGCTGATCAGCCGCAGCCGGGACGGCGAGCTGATCGCCCGCACCGTGGCGCGCTTCGGCATCCATGCGTCGCGCGGCTCGAGCGGCGGGCCGCGGAAGGGCGGCGCCGCCGGGCTGCGCGAGCTGCTGCGCAAGGCCAGGGAGGGCTATGACCTGGCCTTCACCCCGGACGGTCCGCGCGGCCCGGTCGGCGCGGTGCAGCCGGGGGTGATCCTGGCGGCGGCGGCGACCGGCTTGCCGGTCCAGCCGGTGGCGATCGCGGCGACGCGCGGCCGGCGCCTGAGCTCCTGGGACCGCTTCCTGGTGCCGCTGCCGTTCGCGACCGTGCACGTGGTCTACGGCGAGCCGCTGTCGGTGCCGCGCCGGGGAGCGACGGAAGCCGCAGCGCGGGAGCTGGAACGACGCCTCGACGCCGCCGAAGCGGCGGCCGAGCGGCTGGCGCGGGGGGAGCGGCCGGGGCAGCCGGAGCAGCCGGAGCAGCCATGACCGGGGCGCCCGGGGCCTGGGCGCGCCCATAGGAGGAGAACGAGACGATGCGCAGCATGACCGGGTACGGCGAGGCCAGCGGGCGCAACGCGCGCCGGTCCGTCACCGTCGCCCTGAAGGCGGTGAACCATCGCTTCCTGGACGTCCAGCTGCGGCTCGGCGACGAGCTGCGGGCGAGCGAGGCGGCGCTGCGCGAGCTGCTGGCGCGCGAGCTGGTGCGCGGGCGGATCGAGGCGCGGGTCGAGGTGCGCGCCGCGGGGCAGCGCGAGAGCGCCGTGGTGGTGGACGGCGATCTGGTGCGAGCGGTGCACGCAGCGGTGCGCGAGCTGCTCGACGCCGGGGTGTTGACCGGCGGATTGACGGCCGGCGACCTGCTGCGCATGCCCTCGGCCCTGCGGGTCGCGAGCGCCGCCGAGGGGTGGGACGAGGCCGACGAGGAGCTGCTGCTCGGCACCGCGGCGGCGGCGGTGGCGCAGCTCACCGCCGGGCGGGAAGCGGAGGGCGCCGGGCTGGCGGCGGCGCTCGAGGAGAGGGTGGCGGCGCTGGACGCGACGGTCGCACTGCTCGAAGCGCTGCGCGGCCCGGCGCTCGAGGAGAGCGCGGCGGCACTGCGGCGGCGGGTCGCGGAGCTGCTGGGAGGGCAGCCGCTGGACGAGGCGCGGGTGGCGCAGGAGGTCGCGCTGCTCGCCGACCGCGGCGACGTCAGCGAGGAGCTGGACCGGCTGCGCTCGCATCTCGTGCACTTCCGGACGGTGGCGGCGGAGGCCGGGGCCACGGGCAAGCGGCTGGATTTCCTGACCCAGGAGATCCTCCGCGAGCTGAACACCTTGGGGGCCAAGTGCCGGAACGCGGCGATGGTGCGGGCGGTGCTCGAGGCGAAGGCGCTGTGCGAGCAGCTGCGGGAGCAGGTGCAGAACGTCGAATAGAGGCCGTGGTAGCATCAGGTTCGTCAACTCCTGATCTCGTGACCTCATCGAAACCCCAGCGCGGCGAGCTGTTCATCCTGTCGGCGCCTTCGGGCACGGGCAAGACGACGTTGGTGCGCGGGCTGCTGGGGGGCGGGCTGGCGGGTACGGAGGGGCTGGCCTTCTCGGTGAGCCACACGACGCGGCGGCCGCGGGCGGGGGAGGTGGATGGGCGGGACTACCACTTCGTCGGCGCCGAGAGCTTCCAGGCGATGATCGCGGCCGACCTGTTCCTGGAGTGGGCGGAGGTGCACAACCACTACTACGGCACGTCCTGGGCCGAGGTCACGCCGCGCCTCGAGGCCGGGACGGACGTGCTGATGGACATCGACGTGCAGGGGGCCGAGCGGGTGCTGGCCCGCTATCCGCAGGCGCACAGCATCTTCATCATGCCGCCGAGCTACCAGGCGCTCGAGGAGCGGCTGGCGCAGCGCGGTCTCGACGATCCGCAGGCCATCGCCAGCCGCCTGGCGGTGTCGCAATGGGAGATGCGTCGCTCGGACGGCTACAAATATGTAATAATCAACGACGACGCCCATCGGGCGAGCGAGGTGTTGTCCGCCATCATCGTCGAGAAGCGTTACCGGCAGGAGCGCATGCGAGGCCGGGTTCAGGAAATTCTGAAGGACTTCCACGAGCGGGGCAACCCGCCGATCTCGTGAGCTGAAGGGAACGCCACCGGCCGGCATGGCTCTGAACGCCGCGAGGGCCCGGCCCCCGCTTGCAGCATGCGCGGCATGCCCCGCAGCGCACCGCCGCCAGCCAACCAGGAGAATCGAATGGATGAGAAGACCCGAGAGCGCGCGCCCGAGGTGGACAGCAAGTTCCGCCTCGTCCTGGTCGCCGCCAGCCGTGCCGAGCAGCTGATCCGCGGCGCCAAGCCGAAGATCGAGAGCCCGCTGAAGCGCAAGCCCACCCGCCTGGCGATGGAAGAGGTCGCCACCCACCTCGTGGACTGGGGCTACGGCCCGCCGCCGCAGCCCGAGCCGAGCCCGGAGGCAGGAATCGAGGAGCAGCCGGTCGGCGAGGTCCATTGATTTGAGCTCCGGAGCGGCATGAGCACGAGCGCCGCGCCGCCGTTGCGCGTCCTGCTGGGGGTGAGCGGCGGCATCGCCGCCTACAAGTCGGCGGACCTGGTCCGGCAGCTGCGCGCGCGTGGTCACGAGGTGCGTTGCGCCCTGACGCGCAGCGCCACCGCCTTCGTCACCCCCCTGACCCTCGAGGTGTTGACCGGGCACCGGGTGTACCAGGAGGAGTACCTGGAGGCCGGGCCGGGCGGCGCCGGCGGCGAGGAGGCCCACGTCGCCGCGGCGCGGTGGGCGGGGGCGCTCTGCATCGCCCCGGCCACCGCCAACGTGCTGGCGCGGCTGGCCCTCGGCCTCGCCGACGACTTCCTCACCACCACCGCACTGGCGTTCACCGGCCCGGTGATCGTGGCGCCGGCCATGCACACCGCGATGTGGCGACAGCCGGCGGTGCAGCAGCACCTCGACGTGCTGCGAGGGCGCGGGGTGCGGCTGGTGGGGCCGGTCGACGGGCCGCTGGCTTCGGGGGAGTCCGGCATGGGGCGCATGGCCGAGCCGGAGGCGATCGTGCGCGAGATCGAGGAGGCGGTCGGGGGCGGGCGCATGCGCGGGGTGCGGGTGCTGGTGACGGCCGGCCCCACCCACGAGGCGCTCGATCCGGTCCGCTACCTCGGCAATCGCTCGAGCGGCAAGATGGGCTTCGCGCTCGCGCGGGAGGCGGCGCGGCGCGGCGCGCGGGTGGTGCTGGTGGCGGGGCCGGTGGCGCTGGCGACGCCGCCCGGAGTGACGCGGGTCGACGTCACCTCGGCGCGCGAGATGGAGCAGGCGGTGCAGGCCGAGGCTCCCGGCGCCGACCTGGTGATCATGACGGCGGCGGTCGCGGACTTCCGCCCCCGCCAGGCCGCCACGGAGAAGATCAAGCGCTCGCGGTTGGCGCCGGACGGCCTGACGTTGGAGCTCGAGCAGAACCCGGACATCCTGGCGGGGCTGGGGCGGACGCGGGCGAAGGCCCCGGGCGCGGTGCTGGTCGGCTTCGCCGCGGAGACCGGCGACCTGGAGGCCAACGCGCGCGCCAAGCTGGCCGCCAAGGGGGCCGACTTCCTGGTCGCCAACGACGTGTCGCGGCGCGACATCGCTTTCGGCAGCGACGCCAACGAGGTCACCGTCTTCCGCCGCGAGGGCCCGCCGCTGTTCCTGGCGCGGCGGCCGAAGGGCGAGCTGGCGCCGGCCCTGCTCGACCTCTTCGTCGAGGGCCTGCGCGAGCGCGGGCGCGAGGCGGCCGTGGCCGCCTCGCCGGCGGCGGCGGCGCCTGCGGCGGCGCCGCCTGTCGAAGCGTAGCGTCCGTCGCGGGCCTGCGCCGGAGGCCGCGGCTCCGCCTGTCGCCAGTCGCGGCACCCCGGCTGGGAGGAGGACATGCCGCTGATCCCGAACGACGACCCGGAGGCGCTGGCCGAGTTGCTCGGCTATCTCGGCGAGATCGGCTACGGCGAGCTCTACCTGCGGCGAGGGCCGGGCATGGAGGGAGGGGCCGCGGTGGCGGAAGGTGCGGCAGGCGGGCCGGCGGCGGCGGGCGCGGGCCGCGTCGGCGTGGTAACCGCCGCAGGCGGGGAACAGGGCGCCGACGTGGAAGCGGAAGCGGCCGCGGACGCCGAGGCCGTGGGTGCCCTGGTGGCGGCCGCGCGGGCGGCCGGGGGGGAGGGGGACGGGGGGAAGGAGGGCGCGGAGGAGGCGGCGGCGCGGACGGCGGCCCTGGGCGCGATGGCGGAGGTCGTGGCCGCCTGCCGGCGGTGCCGGCTGTGCGAGGGGCGGCAGAAGACGGTCTTCGGCTCGGGCAACCCGGACGCCGACCTGATGTTCATCGGCGAGGGGCCGGGCGCCGAGGAGGACCGCCAGGGATTGCCTTTCGTCGGCCGCGCCGGCGAGCTGCTGACCCGGATCATCGAGGCGATCGGCATGACCCGCGGCGAGGTCTATATCGCCAACATCGTGAAGTGCCGTCCGCCCGGCAACCGCGACCCGCAGCCCGACGAGGTCGCCGCCTGCCGTCCGTACCTCGAGCGCCAGATCGCGCTGGTGCGTCCGCGCCTGCTGGTGGCGCTGGGCCGCATCGCGGCGCAGACTCTGCTCGGCAACGACCTGCCGATCGGCCGCATGCGCGGGCAGTGGTTCGAGGTGCTGGGGGTGCCGCTGATGGTCACGTACCACCCGGCCGCCCTGCTGCGCAACCCCGCCCTCAAGCGCCCCACCTGGGAGGACATGCAGCAAGTACGGGACCGCCTGCAGGCCGCGAGGTAGTGGGTCGGTTTCCTCTGCGCCCCTTGGGGCGAGGCGCCGTAAGGGTTGGCGGGTAGGGCTTTGGCGCCTCGCCCCAAGGGGCGCAGAGGAAACCGACCCACTACCGGCCGCGCGGTAGTGTCCTAGTTTGAAATCCAGCCTCCGGCCGTGGTCCGGCCGGCCTTGACCTGCTGTAGCGTCCCCTCCGAAGGGGAGGGGACGCACCCTCCCCGTCATCCACGAAGCGGCCCCGAACGGAGCTGTGACCCTCCGCCCGGAGCCTGACCCGACAGGAGGGCATGCCTCATGCCGAGCTACGACCATGGTACCGCGCCGCCCTGGGTCGAGGGTGACTCGATCCGGGAAACCACGCTGCACCTGTACGACCAGCCGAGGGACCGCGCGGCCCTCCGGCGGGTCGGCCGGCTCCTCTACGACCTGATGGTCTTCGACAGCAACATGGGCCTGGACAGGGAGGAGTCGGTGACGCAGGCCGAGCTGCGCGCCGCCGCAGTCGATCTCCGCTACACCGCCGGCTACCTGCGCAACATCATCCGTCAGTCGGCCGAGGACTGCGACCTCGACCCGGAGGACGACAAGCTGGCCCACTTCGCCGGCAAGCTCTCCCGCCAGGTGGGCGCCCTGGTCGAGAAGATCGAGCGGAGGCTCGCATGAGCCAGCGCAAGAACCCCGAGGACGCGCGCCTCATCGGGCTGGCACTCCGGAGGCTCCGCAAGGCCGCCGGGTTCACCCTGCACCAACTGTCCCAGGCGTGCGGGTCAACGGCGTCGAGCCTCAGCCGGTACGAGCAGGGCCACCAGATGCCGCGCCTGGACACCCTCCGCCGCATCGTGGCGGCCCTGGATCTGACCATGGCCGACCTGTACAGCGCGCAGCAGTCCGTGACGCACCTGCTAGGCGGGGAGGCGGCCGAAGAGGACGGCACCCTTCCCCCGGACACCAGGGCGCCGCTGGTGGCCCGCAAGGATGCCCTGCGGCTGGCCCAGGAGGCGGGCAAGGCGGTCGCCCACTGCTGCCTGGCCTTCATGGAGCTGCAAGCCGGCGGGTGGGAGCGTGAGTAGGGAGCTGAAGGTCGCCACGTTCACCGTCCGGGCCACGCACGAGCAGGCCCGGCGGTGGGCGCTGGTGGCGCGCTGGCTCAAGTGCCGATCGGTCGCCGGCTGGCTTGAGGAGATGGCAGACGAAGCATGCGACCGGCTGGAAGAAGTGGCGGCGGATGCCCTTCGGAGAGGTGGTAAGCTATGACCATGCCTAAGCGCCCACGCAGGCCACGCGACCCCAACGAGCTAGCCTTCCAGGTGTTCCAGGAGGCGATCGGGGAGCGGCCACCACAACCGGACCCGGACGCCGGCAAGAACCCGGCCGCCGTCGCCCTCGGGAAGCTCGGCGGCGCCAAGGGCGGGAAGGCGCGCGCCGCTAAGATGACCCCCGAGGAACGGCGCGAGGCTGCGCGGAAGGCAGCGCGAGCGCGGTGGGCGCGGTAGCCTCAAACGGTAGATCTAGATTTGTGCCACGCTTCGGCAACACCTGATTCACCATCTGCGTAAACCTCTGCCATCCGTAGCCGTTTGCAATCGCCAAGCGCTGAAGCATGATCAGTGCATGTAGGTGTTGGGCCAGAAGAGGATCGCCGATGTCATCTGTAAGCCACTGGTGCAACTTGTTCGGACGGTTACCCTTTTCATTGCGGGGAGTCTTTCTCTCTAACTCCTCCAAGAGGCCGGGACCGATACGCTCGTACACGAGATCCCTCGTGTAGTGAGCTACCACGCTGAATCGATTCTTCTGCATTCCCGGCCACGGCCACCCCTTGAGTCGGTAGATGTTCTCGTAGAATTCATCCGGGAACTTCTTGGCCCAGGCCGCCAGTTCCTTCCGAATGACCATTTCGAGGTACGCCTGAAGCGCATTCTGCGGGCGCACCTTCTCGTAGCCGGTCACCTCGTCGATCAACGCGACGATGCCGGTCTCAGCTAGCGCCCGCATCAGAATCTCTGCTTGCTGTGCCTTTGCCAGCTGTTGATCCTGAAGCGCCCCGGCCTCTCTTGCGCTCAACCAAACGTTGCAGACGGCAGGAAGAATTGAGGCGTCATAGCCTCGGATGGTCCGCTTGCCGTCGAGATAGTCAATCGGGCCTAGGGGCCCATCGGCTAAGTGCTTGTCAATAAAGGGCGTGAGCTGGCCTGGGGCAAGGAATAGGGGCAAAAGGGCCCCATCATTCGAGGCCGCCTTCTTCAGGCGCTTGGAGGCACCGCTGCGGGTCCCCAGGATCGCCTGCGTAATGCCGTTCTCTGTCAGGACTCGCTGGATGCCGTTCGGGCCCTGAACGACCGCACAGGGTAGCTTCAGGCCACCCAAATCAAGCACTCCCTTGAAGTCTGGTAGGGCCCTGGGGAGGCTCGACTGATCCCCTCGATTGGCCCACCGTTTTTTCGCCGCCCCGGAGGCTATCGACGAACGCTCTTCCGGGGACAGCGCTACCGCCCTAGCGATCCCGCCCCTGGCCCTTCCACTGGCGTCTTCCTGATCTGACATGCAAGCACCTCTCTTTCTCATGCTTGCACTGTAGTGGAATTCGAGGCAGAATGCAAGCATGACGATAAATGGTGCTTGCTTTTCCATGGACGCCTACGTATAATGTCTAGTATGGCAAACGTGCTCAGCACCTCGAAGCGAGTCCAGATTGTCTCCGCCTTGGTGGAAGGGGTCGGCATCCGGCCTACTGCCCGCATGTGCGGCGTCTCCAAGGACACCGTGATGAAGCTGTGGGTGGAGATGGGCGAAGCCTGCGCCCGCTACCAGGACGAGACGCTACGGGAGCTGACCTGCCGCCGCCTACAGGTGGATGAGGTCTGGTCGTTCGTCTACGCCAAGCAGAAGAACGTCCCGCAGGATCGACTCGGCGTGTTCGGCTTCGGCGATGTCTGGACCTTCACCGCCATCGATGCCGAGACGAAGCTGATCCCGTCGTTCCTGATTGGCTCGCGAGACGCGGGGAGCGCCACCGAGCTGCTACAGGACCTCGCCTCCCGCCTGGTCAACAGGGTCCAGCTGACCACGGACGGGCACAAGATGTACCTCTCGGCCGTGGAAGACGCCTTCCACGGCTCCGTGGACTTCGCGCAGCTGGTGAAGATCTACGGCGCCGACAGCGAGGGCGAGAAGCGCTACAGCCCGGCGGTCTGCATCGGGTGCGAGCGGACGGCAGTTACGGGCCAGCCTGACCCCAAGCACGTCTCCACGTCGTACGTGGAGCGCAGCAACCTGACCGTCCGGATGAGCGTCCGCCGCTTCACCCGGTTGACCAACGCTTTCTCCAAGAAGCTGCGCAACCACGCGGCGGCCGTCGCCCTGTTCACGGCCCACTACAACTTCTGCCGCATCCACCAGACCCTGCGGGTGACGCCCTGCATGGCGGCCGGCGTCACCAAGACGGTCTGGTCGATCGCGGACCTGGTCGGGCTGCTGCCGGCGCCGGTCGCGGCGAAGCGGGGGCCGTACAAGAAGCGGGCAGCGGGGCCGAATTCAAACTAGGACACTACCGGCCGCGCCGGTGCCTTGACCGGGTGGCCCATGCGGAGATAGCATGCTTCATGTCCCACGATGAAGCAGCTTCGTCCGCCGAGACCTTCGAGCGGTTCTTGAAGGCCATGGGGCCGAAGATGAAGCGCCTCCTCACGGCGAATCACATCCCGATCGAGGATGCCGAGGACGTGCTGCAGCAGGCGCTGCTGGCATTGGTCCACCATTGGGACTCGATCCGCGACCGGGAGAGCTGGCTGCTCGGAACCTTGCGGCGGCACTGCCTGATGTACTGGCGGAACCACCGGCGGCAGCTCTACTCGGCGGTGGACAGCACCCTCCTCGAATGGCTCTCACAGCCGGTGGCGCCGCCGCAGGAGCGCAGCGATCTGCTCTACGACCTGCGGCACCTGATCGAGCGCCTGCCGGCGCGCTGCCGGTCGCTCCTCGAGCTCCGTTTCCAGCTGGGCTACGAGCCGGCCGAGGTGGCGCGCCGTCTCGGCTACAGCGACAAGAGCATCGGCAAGATCACCAACCGCTGCCTGGCGGCCCTGGCGCGCGAGATGGTGAGCGCCGCGGTCATCCGCGCGGCGCCGGCCGCGGCCTCGGCAACCCTCGAACCGTCTCCGGCGCCGGTCATGGTCGGCTCGCCGTTCAGCGGCGGCGTGGCAGTCGCGCCGGCGAACGAGGACCATGTCCGCGGCGCGGCGCCGGCTGCCTCCGGGCCGCTGGCTGCCTCGCTCAGGCCGCTGCCGCCGCTGCCGCCGCTCCGTGGCGTTCCCGGCATGAGGACCTTGCGGCAGCGCCGGCGGTAGCGGCGCGGAGCGGGCCGCGGCCGTGAGCGACGCGACGCACCTGGTGCCGCAGGCGGAGAGGCTGCTGCGGCGGATCGAAGGGCTGGAAGTGCCGCTGGTCGAGCTCTGGGGGTGGCCGGGCAGCGGCAGCTCGGCGGTGCTGCAGGCGTTGCTGGCGCGGCAGGACGTCGCGGGGTTGGCGCTGGCGGACCTGGCCGCGGGGGAGCCGGCGCGGGCGGCGCTGGCGGCGGCCACGACGCGCCGGCTGGTGGTCGCGGGAGATCCCCGCGAATATCTGGACAACTTGGCGAGCTGGCTGCGGCCAGGCCAGCAGCTGGTCTTCGCGACCCGGCGCCGGCGTCGCGGGGGGCCGCTGGCCGTGGCCCTGCTGCCGCCGCAAGAGCTGCTGCTGACGGTTTCCGAAGTCGCCCGGCTGTGGTACCTGGTGTGCGGCAAGCAACCGGGAGCGGGCACCGCCGAAGCGCTCTGGCGGGCCAGCGACGGCTGGTTCCAGCCGCTGCGGCTGGCGCTCGAGGCGACCGGGGGCGCGGGGCTCGAGGCGGCGACCGCCGAGCTGCTGCTGGAGATCCCGCCGGTGCGCCTCTTCCTCCGCCACGAGGTGCTCGATGCGCTGGAGGCGGGAGAACGCGAGCGGCTGCTGGCGGCGCCGCGGGAGCGACCGGTGGGGGGAGTGGCGGGTGAGAGCGGTGGCCATGCCGGCGAAGGTGGCGGTGATGCCGGCGATGCCGGCGACAGTAGCGATGCCTGTGGCGATGCCGGCCTGGCGGCCTGGCGGCTGGTGGAAGAGCTTGGCCTCTGGGTGGAGGGTGGAGACCGGGACCGGCTGCCGGCGCTGCTGGCCGCCTGCCTCGAGCGGGAACGGCACCGGCGGCGGCCGCGGGCGGAGGAGAGCGGCGCGGCGCGGTCGGGGCCTGGCGGGGACCGGCCGGCGGTGGGCGGGGCGGGAGGAGTAGATGTGGCAGCGGAGGAGGCGGGAGCCCGGCAGGCGTACCAGGTGCGGCTTCTCGGCGGGCCGACGGTGCGCCAGATCGTGGCCGATGGCGAGCGGGAGGTCGGCTGGAAGCTGCGCCGCTCGTTCCAGGTGCTCGCTTTCCTCGCCTCCTCACCGGATCTGCAGGCCGGGCGCGAGGAGCTCGAGGAGGCGGTGTGGCCCTCGGATGGCGAGCGCACGATCGACCGTAACTTCCATCCCACGCTGAGCCACCTGCGGCGCGCGCTGGAACGCGAGCGCGGCGGCTCGGTGCCGCAGCCCCTGCTGTTTCGCGCCGGCATTTACCGGCTCAACCCCGAGATCGACTGGCACATCGACGTGCAGGACTTCAACCGCCTGGTCGTGCAGGGGCGCGAGCTGATCGCGCGCGGCGAGGACAGTGCCGCCGCGGACAGCTGGCAGGGGGCCTGGAAGCTGTACCGGGGACCATTCCTGCAGGGTTATTTCCAGGCCTGGGTGACCGCTCGGCGGGAGGCGTGCCAGCAGGCGTATGTCGAGCTGCTGCGCGCCCTCGGAGACCTCTCGATGCGGCTCGAGCGCTCCGAGGACGCGCTGGATTCCTACCGCGCGGTGCTGCTCGAGGACCCGCTGCAAGAGCGGACGCACCTCGCGGTGATGCGCCTCTATTCCGCCCAGGGCCGGCGCGACCTGGTACGGCGTCAGTACGAGCGGCTGTGCACGCTGCTCCTCGACGAGCTCGGCGTCGAGCCGCTGCCCGAGACGGTGCAGGAGTACCACCGCCTGATGAGCTGACTCCGGGGCATTGCCCCCCGGCCGGGCCTCGGGAGGCAGATCTCCTTCCGGCCTCCAATGGGCGAGCGTCTGGTTTGGACGAGGTCGGACTGCAGGGGCTCGCCCAAAGGAGGCCGGAAGGAGATCTGCCTCCCGAGGCCCTCCCTCCGCCCCTCCGTCTACTGGTTCTCTTTGGCGACCTTCTCCGGGCTCGGAAGGGGAAGTTCCGCCCCAGCCGCTCGCCCAATTAAAGGCCGGAACGGAATCCGCCTCCAGGGGCCCGGTCGGAGGGGCAATCTTTGCTAGCATGGCCGCTTCAAGAAAGGTCCGGTCTCATTGCGCGAGCGACAGGACGTGATTCTGGGGGGCGGGCTGTCCGGCATGACGGCTGCCTACACCTTGCAGCAGGCCGGCGAGGATTGGTGGCAGCTGTACGAGCGGGAATCGCGTCTGGGCGGGCTGGCTCGGTCGACGGCGGTGGAGGGGTATCTGTTCGACTTCGGGCCGCACATCCTGTTCACCATCGACGCCGAGATCGAGGCGCTGGTGCGGGATCTTCTGGGCGACAACTTCCATGCGCAGGAGCGGCGGGCGTTCATCTATCACCACTCCTGCCGCCGGTACACCCGCTTTCCCTTCCAGGCCCATCTCTTCGGCCTGCCGGTGCCGGTGGTGCGCGATTGCCTGGTGGGGCTGGTGCGCGCGGTGCAGCGGCAGGAACGTGGCGAGTTCCACCCGGCCAACTACGAGGAGTGGATGCGCGGCTTCTTCGGCGACGGCATCGCCGATCACCTGATGATCCCCTATGCGCGCAAGCTCTGGACCGTCGAGCCGAGCGAGATGGAGTTCAGCTGGATCGGACGGCGGGTGCCGACGCCCGACTTCGAGCGCATCATCGCCGGCGCGCTGACCGACGACGTCGCGCAGGTCGGCGCCACGGCGTTCTTCTGGTACCCGCGCCGCGGCGCCATCGAGCCGCTGCCGCGGGCGCTCGGGCAGCGGCTGCATGCGCCCAACACCCACCTGGGGCGCACCGCCGTGCGGGTGGAGCTGCCCGGCAAGCGCGTGGTCTTCGACGGCGGCGAGGTGGTGCCCTTCGACCGCCTGGTCTTCTCGCTGCCGCTGCCGGAGATCCCGCGGCTCTTCAGCGGCGTGCCGCCCGAGGTGGAGAGGGCGTGCCTCGGGCTGCGCTACCAGGGGATCTACTGCATCAACCTGGGCATCGACCGGCCCGGCATCTCGGACATGCACTGGGTCTACTTCTACGAGGACCCGTTCCCGTTCCATCGCCTGTCGTTCCCGGCGACGTTCAGCCCCGACACGGTCCCGCCCGGCAAGAGCTCGATCGCCACCGAGGTGGCCTTCTCGCGCGAGCGCCCCCTGGACCGCGACACCGCGGTCGAGCGCACGATCGGCGGGCTGCGCACGGCCGGCATCCTGTCCGCCTCGGACCGCATCGAGCTGGTGCACACCGAGGAGATCCTGCCCGCCTACATCATCTACGACCTCCACCACCGGCAGAACGTCAGCCTGATCTCCGCCTGGCTGCGCGAGCATGGGATCTGGAACGTCGGCCGCTTCGGCGAGTGGCAGTACTTCAACATGGACCATTCGATGCGCAGCGGCAAGACCGCGGCCGAGGAGATCGTCGCCTCGCGGCGCGTGGCGCCGGCCGCCCATTGACCGCCCGGCCCGGCCGGCGCGGCCAGGGCGGGCCAGCAGGCCGGCAGGCCGCAAAGCCCTGCTGTTACAATGATTGGAATGAGCGTACAGATCGCGGCCGCCGGCAGCGCCGCCAGCGCGGGGCCGCATGCCGCGGCCACGGCCACGGTGGATGCGAAGGCGGAAGCGACGGCGGCCGAGGCCATGGCGGCGGAGCTGGACGTCTCCGTGCTGGTGCCGGTGCTCGACGAGGCGGAGACGGTCGAGGAGCTGGGGGCGCGGGTGGCGGCGGTGCTCGACAGGCTCGGCTCCCGGTTCGAGATCCTCTTCGTCGACGACGGCTCGCGCGACGGCACCGCGGAACGGGTGCGCGCCGCCCACGGGCGCGACCCCCGCGTCAAGCTGCTGCGGCTGCGCCGTAACTTCGGCAAGGCGGCGGCGCTGTCGGCGGGCGTCGAGCACTCGCGCGGGCGCATCGTGATCACCATGGACGGCGATCTGCAGGACGACCCGGAGGAGATCCCGCGGCTCCTCGGGATGCTGGAGGCGGGCGGCCTCGACCTCGTCTCCGGCTGGAAGCGGGAGCGCCGCGACCCGGCCGCCAAGCGCATTCCGTCGCTGCTGTTCAACTGGGTGACGCGGCGGCTGGCCGGCGTCGACCTCCACGACTTCAACTGCGGCTTCAAGGTCTACCGCCGGGAGGTGCTCGACCAGATTGCGGTCTACGGCGAGCTGCACCGCTACATCCCGGTGCTGGCGAGCCGGCGCGGCTTCGCGGTGGGCGAGGCGCCGGTCACCCACCATGCCCGGCGGCACGGCGTCAGCAAGTACGGGTGGGACCGCTTCTACAAGGGCCTGCTCGACCTGATCACCGTGCTGTTCATCACCCGCTACACGCGGCGGCCGCTGCACCTGTTCGGCGCCGTCGGCCTGGTGTTCCTGGCCGCCGGCTTCGGCATCGACCTCTACCTGGCGATCCTGTGGATGGGTGGCGCGACCCTCTCCAACCGGCCGCTGCTGCTGCTGGGAGTGCTGCTGATGCTGCTCGGCATCCAGGTGCTGACCACCGGCCTGCTGGGCGAGATGATCACCTTCAAGAACTTCCGGCGCCCCGACAGCTATTCTGTCAAGGAGTTCTTGGAGTGAGGAGCATCCGGCACCCGGGAGGTCCCTTCTGGCACCGCCTTCGGCGACGCTCGACCTCCTCTTCCTGACCCAGACCTATCCGCGCTTCGCGGGCGACATCGCCGGGCCTTTCGTCGAGGAGCTCGCGCGCGCCCTGGTGCGGCGGGGCGACCGCGTCACTGTCCTCGTCCCCCATGCCGCCGGCCTGCCGCCGGGTTGGGAGGCGGGGGGCGTCGAGGTCATCACCTTCCGCTACGCTCCCGAGGCGGCGGAGGTGCTGGGGTACGGGCGCTCGCTCGCGGCGGACGTGCGGGTGCGCGGCGGGGCGGCGGTGGTGGCGCCGCTCTATGCGGCGGCGGCGCGGCGGGCGGTGGCCCGGCAGCTGCGCCGGCGGCGGTTCGACCTGGTGCACGCCCACTGGATCGTGCCGAACGGCGTGGCCGCGGCGGCGGCGCTGCGGGGCGGCGGTACTCGGGGGCGGCCGGCGCTGGCCATCGGCCTCCACGGCAGCGACGTCTTCCTCGCCGAGCGGCGCGGGGTGCGGCGGCTGGCACGCTGGGCGCTGGGGCGCGCGGGCCTGCTCACCGGCAGCTCGCCGGAGCTGGTCGAGCGCATGTGCGCTCTCGGCTTCCCGGCGGCGCGCTCGCGGGTGATCCCGTACGGCGTCGACACGGCCCGCTTCTCCCCCGATCGCGACCGGCGCCGGCTGTGGCGGGAGCGGCTCGGCATCGACGACGGCGCACCGGTGCTGCTGGCGGTGGGGCGGATGGCGGCCAAGAAGGGCTTCGGCGTCCTGGCCGCGGCGCTGCCGCCGCTGCTCGGGGCGCTCCCGGGGCTGCACGTGGTGCTGGCCGGGGATGGCGACCTGCTGCCCGAGTTGGCCGCGGCGACCGAGCCGTGGCGGGCCAGGGTGCACCTGCCGGGCGCGGTGCTGCGCGACACCCTCCCGGACCTCTACCGCGCCGCCGACCTCTTCGTGCTGCCGGCGGTGCACGACGAGCGGGGCAACGTCGATGGGCTGCCAAACGTAATCCTGGAGGCGATGGCCAGCGGGCTGCCCGTGGTCGCCTCGGGGATCTCCGGCATCCCGCTGGCGGTGGAGGACGGAGCCAGCGGCCTGCTGGTGCCGGAGAAGGACCCGGCGGCGCTCGGCGCGGCCCTCCTGCGGCTGCTCGAGGATGCCCGGGAAGCGCGGCGGATGGGGGAGCGGGGGAGGCGCAAGGCCGAGTTGGAGCTGACCTGGGACCTTGTCGCGGCGCGGCACCGGGAAGCCTACGAGATGGCGCTCGCGCTCCCGGAGTGAGGCGGCGGCCCTTGTCGCCGGTCGCCGAAGCCCATATACTTCGGAGCACTGTTTTCGCTGCGTTCAAGGGTAGATAGCACTCATTGGGGCTGCGGACCTATGGCGCCGAAGAAACCACCCACCGGTATGACCAAGGCCGACCTGGTCGACGTGGTCTACGACCGGCACGGCGGTTTGACCAAGAACGAGGCGGCGGAGATCGTCGAGGCGATCTTCAAGACGGTCAAGACCTCGTTGCGGGAAGGCCGGACGGTGCGGATCAAGAACTTCGGCACGTTCGAGATCACCAACCGCCCGGGGCGCACCGGCGTCAACCCGGTCAGCGGCCAGCGGATCTTCATCCCCCCGCACCGGGGCCTCAGCTTCCGGCCCGCCCGCCGGCTGAAGGACGTCCCCGGCGCCGCCCCCGCGGAGCGGGACTGATCCGGGCTCGGGACACTAGATGGCGCCCAAGGCCCGCGTCCAGAAGCGCCTCTACTACAAGATCGGCGAGGCCTGCAAGGCGCTCGGCATCCAGCCCTACGTCCTGCGCTACTGGGAGACCGAGTTCCCGGCTCTGAGCCCCAGCAAGAGCCGCTCGGGCCAGCGCGTCTACAGCGAGAAAGAGCTCGAGGTCATCCGCCGCATCAAGCAGCTCCTCTACGACGAGGGCTACACCATCGCCGGCGCCAAGAAGAAGCTCGAGGGCGAGCTTGCGGCCGGTGCCCTGGGAGACCCGGCAGCGACTGCGGCGACCCCGCCCGTGGCCGCCCCGCAATCCCCACCTCCAGCTCCTGCCGTCTTCCAGGCGCCGGCCGCCGGCCGTGCCCGGGGGCAGGCCGCGGAGACGGCGCCCGCGGCAGGAGGGCCGGCCGCTGCCGCTGGCCCGAGATCAGGCGGACCCGCCGCGACTGCCACTCCAGACGCCGCTCGGACGGTTCCGCTGCCGCTCGCTCCCTGGGCGCCCGAGACGGACAAGCCCGGTACGGCGGACCAGCCCGGCGCGGCGGCCGCAAGTCCGGCCCCCGCGTCGCCGGCCGCGCCGGACGGGTCTGCACGGCTCGACGGCCCAGGCAACGGAACCGCGGCGGCGGTGGCGGCGGAGGAGCCGGGAGGAGCGGCAGTGGCGGCGCCATCGGCCGCGACGGCAGAGCTCGAGGAATCGCCTCCCCGGGTGTCCCGGCCGACCCTGCCCTTGACTCCGCCATGGCCGCCGCTGCAGGTCGTGCCGGCGACCGCTGCGGCATCGTCCCAGGGATCCGCCGCGAAGGCGGCAAGCCCGACTGCGCGCAAGGCCGCCTCCCACCAGGCCCCTGCCGCCGCCCCGCCCGCGGCGACCGCAGTAGCCGGCGACCGCGCCGCCGGCTACGAAGCCGCAAGCGCGTCGCCCCCAGCCGCCTCCGCCCCCGGCTACGAGCTTGACACGGCAGCCGCCAAGCAGATAGAAACCCTGCGCAAGGGGATCACCAAGGCTCTCCAAGGAGCCCGCGAGATTCTTGCCCTCCTAGATTCGAGATCCCCGCGCTAAAGCAGTCCGGTCGGGACGTGGCGCAGTCTGGTAGCGTACCTGAATGGGGTTCAGGGGGTCCCGGGTTCAAATCCCGGCGTCCCGACCAAGATCCTCTGAATTTTCAATGAGTTAGCTCAGCGCCATCGAAGGCTAACTGGCGCCCGGCACTTATCCGGCACTTTCGCGGGCACCTCCCTCGCGGAGCTGACCTTCGATCCTCTCCTCGGCGACGACGCGTAGCCAGTCCGACATCGAGCGGCGCGCGGCAGTCGCCGCTCGCTCGATGCGCGCCTTTTCTTCGGCAGTCACCAGAAGGCGAATCGATTCAGTTCTCCGCATCATGGCAATGGTATTGCCATGTCCGTTCGATGTCAAGTTCACCTGCCAGCCTGCCTCGGGCAAAGGTGGGCGGGCCGGGCAGGACGACGGCGATGGTGAGCGTCGGTCAAACAAGAGGCCCGGAGAAGCTCGAGGTTCCATGGACAGTGAGGCTGAGATTGCGCCGGTACTGAGCGCCGAGACTGTGGACTCATAACACCCCTGGTCGGACATGCGGCGCTCGCCGCCATGTCCCGCCGCAAGCCGGATCGGGGGCCGCGCCGTCGTCTTCACGCCGAAGGCGTCGCAATCCCACCTGGCTGATCTGGTTCCTCCGACCCGGCTGCACCCCCTTCGTCGTCGAGGACATGTTCGCGTCGCAATCCCAGCTGGCTGATCTGGTCTCCTCCGACACTACGGGCCGCTCGCGCAGGCGACCCGGCTTCTCGGGTCGCAATCCCACCTGGCTGATCTGGTCTCCTCCGACGCCCACCAACTGGCCGCTCCTCGGCGGTGGCCTCCTTATGTCGCAATCCCACCTGGCTGATCTGGTCTCCTCCGACAATTGCATGGCATTCAAGAGGTCGACGGTTCGATCCCGTTCGGCTCCGCCATCGTAACCAACTGAAAATAAGAGCTTAGGGCGCCTTCGCTGAGATCCACGGTCCGATTGATTTGCGTCCGTGGGGCGAATAGGGGGCGAATGCGGCGCCGCCTCTGGGCCAGACCGCAGCTGGGGCTGTCGTCATTCTCCACGGTATTCCTGTGCATGCTCTCGTAGGCGAATACGCCGTAGAGGTATTCGCTGCAGGCGGCGCAATGCCGGGCCGTGCCCTTACCGTGTCACCTTGCTCGTGTAGTAAAGCGGGATGGGGCCCGCGCTTCCGTGCAGCGGCACGGCCCGACCGGTGATTGGGCTTGGCCCGGCGCTGAGAATGACCGCGCCTTAAGCCTCATTGGTAGGCGGGGAGGTTCAGGATCTCCGCAGCGCGGGCGGCGAGACGGGCGTCGCCGCTGACGCGCTCGAGGCCGAGCTTGCGGTAGAGCGCGCGCGTCGCCGGGTCCTTTTCAAACGCACCGAGAGCCAGGAGGATCAGCGGATGACCCGGGTCGAGAGAGTAGGCGGCGTCGAGGATCGATGCGGCATTCTCGTCCCGCAGGTGGGCCATCACCCAGTCGATCTCACGCTCGATGTGCTGCGGCACGGTGAGGATGGCGCGCGGCGAGATCGTGCGCGTCCTCGGATCGGCCAGGTACCAGCGCACCAAGCGGTCCCAATCCGAGCCGTCCGGGGGTACGGCCAGGAACCGGTCGCGCCACGTCAACCGCTCCTGCAGCGGCGCGTCCACCAGCAAACCGTCGTCGGAAACCCGGCGGCCCGCGAGCGCCACCAGCGCGGCGGGCATCTCCTTGCCATCGTCAGCGCTCGCCGCATCCCACACCCGCGCCGTCCGGTCCAGGCTCGCCGTCACCACCTGGCGACCATCGGGACTGAAGCTCGCAGCCAAGACCGCGCTGCCGTCATGGCGCAGGGGCTCGCCGACAGGACGACCGCTCGCCGCATCCCACACCCGCGCCGTCAGGTTCGAGCTCGTCACCACCCGGCGGCCATCGGGGCTGAAGCTCGCAGCCCAGACCTCGCCGGCATCGCGCAAAGGCTCGCCGACAGGACGACCGCTCGCCGCATCCCACACCCGCGCCGTCCGGTCGTGGCTCGCTGTCACCACCTGGCGGCCATCGGGACTGAAGCTCGCAGCCCAGACCCAGCCGGCATGGCGCAGCGGCTCGCCGACAGGACGACCGCTCGCCGCATCCCACACCCGCGCCGTCCGGTCCAAGCTCGCCGTCACCACCCGGCGGCCATCGGGACTGAAGCTCGCA